>ERZ1370068.4457-contig-353_pt1 | contig 141164 bp, 229 predicted proteins | sample MGYA00561227_ERZ1370068 | MGnify/ENA primary metagenome ERZ1370068 (study PRJEB38410, sample SAMEA6850437) | metagenome | study: Metagenomic assessment of the ecological functions of the soil: analysis of the soil microbiota associated with the...
CACCGGCGAAGAGCCGACCTGAACGATTGCCACGTCTTTGTCCGGCCACCAATCCAGCTTCTTGAGAATCACGCGTAGTATGAATCCAGGAAGCGCCGATGCGGCTCACCGCGAGTTTTCCCTTAAGCTGAGCGGGTTGCGAAATTCCTTTCGCAGTGACCAGAAAGGCCTGGGCTGGATCTTTTTCGTGCTCGCAGCGATGACGACATCCGATCCCGCGAGTTGCGAATTAATCGCCGCCGTGCCGGACATGATCGCAATCGGCACGTCGCCGGCGATGACGGACTGCGTCAAGATACTCGAACTGCCGATGAAGATAAGCTGCACATCGAGACCGTTTTCTTTAAAGAGCCCCGCCTCTTTTGCTACCCACACAAGCGACTGGCCCACTCCGATGGAGGAATAGCCGACTTTGATTCGTGTAACCTGGGCGAGAGCCGTCGAAACCAGAAAAATTTAGCAAACCTACAGTCGATGTCCGACTTAACGCTCGCATTCCTCGCCTTTCTGCTTTCTCATGCCAGTCCTGTCAGTTCTCGAGCAGTGCCTTTGGTGTCTTCAGTCGGGCGGTATCAAAGCCTTCTGTGAACCAGTCGTAAATTTCGGCCAAAGAGCCTTCTGGCATCCTGTTTTTCGCCTTTGCTTCTGCCACAGGCGACACAAATGCATCGACGCCCGGCGTAACCTTTCCAGCGATTTCGCCTGCTGGAGGCGGGCTACGGCGAGCCTGCTGGCTGAATCTCAAACCTGCTGTGCGTTAGAGCCGGCTTGTCGCGTGCTCCGGCTCTCCCTTGAGCCGATATAACTCCGCTTCCCCCAGCGTCGTTGTCTACTGCCGCGAGTGCCTCGTCCAACGTAACAAGTCCATCGCTTATCTGCCCAACTTGTCTGTACGCATTGGCCAGGAGGCCGGTACTCGTTATTATCTGTCCCCGTGGCCTGTAAAGCCACCAACCCTTAGACATTCAGACAATCCCTTTAGCCACCTGTCCCGCTCGACTAGCACTAACCTTGCAACATCATCCTTGGTGGAGGCCGGTACGGAAAGCCATGCTCAGTCGAAACGGCTATAGATGCTTCCGTCCACTCCTGGGTTTTCCACCTCCCGAAGGTGATGATGAGAAAGCAGCCCAGTGGCGCACATGGGCCAGGCTGGCCGGGTGGGCCAGCTCCTGAGCCAGCGTAAAAACGCCTCGATGCCCCGTGTGAGGGCTTGGTCCGGATAACCGAGATACCAGAGCACGAGGGCTGCACGGCAGAAACCAAACCGCCCTCGTTCTGGCCAAAGAGCACAATATGGGAACGGTGCTTAAGGGGATCATAATGGGCAATCCCCTTGTTCGAGATGATTGCGACGGAAACGAACTCTCCCAACCAGAAACAGGTGACTCCTAGGGCATGAGTGGGCCTCGACGAGGAGTACCAGGGTCCTGCTCCTCGGGCGATGCTCTGGAGCTGCTCCCCAAGCTCGCGCTGTTTGTAACTCCGCCCGCACGACCAAAATAAATCGACAATCAGGAGGTCGAGAAAAGCTGAGGTGCCTCTCTCTATCTGCCGACACAGTCCCGCGCACGGGTGTAGGCTTGTTCCACTTCCCGGATCCCCATAGCCTCTGTCGTCCTTGAGTCCGGCCTAGCGCAGTGTACAGGGAGAGTTCGTGCTGCCGGCACTCCAGGTTCTCCGGAAGCGTCTTGAACAATTCCTAGTCCTTGCTGAGATAACTGAAGTGGCTTCAGTATGTGCAGCGCGCTCGTTAGCTCTATCACCTGCTCGCTGCCAGTATGGAAGAGCCAGCGCGCCGAGGCGTGCTTCCGTGTAGTGATGCGCCAAGAGTTGAGGCTGGTCTCGACAATATCATGGAAAGCGCTGCTCCAGGACATGCACGGCAATGGGTTCGTCGCTAGTCTGGCGCGGGCGGCGCAACATTACTGGTTGTCAACTCTTTCCCCGGAGCTAAGCGGCAAACGACTGGAGCTTTTGAAGGAGATCGTTCCTAAGCTCTCCCGCGTGGCCGTCCTCGGGACTTCAACCGAACCGAGCACACGCACAAGCGTTAAAAGAGACGGAACTCGCCGCCGGGGCGTTGCGAGTGAAGATTCAATACCTGGACGTACTAGGTCCCAAGGATATTGAGACTGCATTCCGAGCCGCAAGCAAAGGGCGTGCTGACGCAGTCCTCTTGCTGGCGAGCGTCCATGTGCTCAATTCTCAGCGAACACAGATTGCAGACCTCGCGGTAAAGAACCGGCTCCCGGCGATATACAGCTGAGTCAGATATTTGTGGAAGCCGGCGGGCTCATGAGCCTACGGCGTGAGCCTGATACGACTTGGCCCGGCGCGCCGCTACGTATGTGGACAAGATTTTGAAAGGCAGCGAAGCCTGCCGATCTTCCCGTGGAGCAGCCGACGAAGTTCGAGTTCATCATCAATCTGAAAGCGGCCAAGCAGATCGGCCTGACAATTCCGCCAAACGTGCTGGCGCGGGCGGACAGGGTGATTCGGTGAGGGGCAAAGGGTGAGAAGGGTTATGTGACCAAGAGACAGGAAAAGATTTTGGTCCTTCGAAGCAAAGCTCAGGACAGGTGGTTTACGATGCCTCGACAACGGCTCCGGTAGCACAGGCTTTCCGATTGAGCTTTAGTAAGTAGTCTGGCCGCTACGCTACGATCAAGGAAGCTGTTGAGGCCAGACACGCGAAGGGAGTATGCTTTCTCGTAAAGAGAAGGTGAGCGAGCGATGAAGACGAATCATATCAAAAGTCGCCCTGCCGAAGGAGAAGTTACTGCCGACTTCCCGCCGTCGTCATCACATTCGCAAGTTGGCGGTGTTTGGCCCGGCGTTGCGCGAGGATTTCATCGCCCCGACGGCGACCCTGGACGTGCTGGTGGAGTTCGATCTGGGTCACACACCTGGGCTGGCATTTTGGGATGGAGCAGGAGAGCTTTCCGGGTTGCTGGGACGAAAGGTAGACTTGAATACGGCGCAGTTTCTAAGTCCCTACTTCCGCGACAAAGTGCTTGCAGAGGCGCAGGTGCGGCCATGCCGAGCCACGACACTAGCGATAACCCGGTTACGTCACATGCCCCCGGTGCGCTGCGCGCGAAGTGGCGCAAATGGCGCAAAGGCAAGACTCGCGCAGATTTGGATACCGACCGTCCGCTCAACCTTTCGTTGGTGCGGTTGCTGGAAATCGTCGGCGAAGCAGCGAGCCGTGTCCCGGTTGAGTGAGCGCGCACACAATACTCTGGCATTCCGTGGGTGCAAACCACATCGGCCTGCGCAACCGACTCATCCACGGCCAACGACAAAGCGTGGACTTCGACAATTCTCTTAGGAAATCGTCACCCAAGATCTGCCACCGCTGATTGCTGAATTGGAGAAGATATTTTCACAAACGCCGTAGCCAGAGTTCTTATGCTGGTGCCGGGCCGCGTCGCCAACTCTCATCGAAATAAGATTGCGAGACCTCGTGGTAAAGAGCCGGTTTTGGCGATATACGAGAGCGGAGTAGCTGTGGGAAAAACCGGGGGCTGGTGGCTGCGGCGTGAAGAAAGAGGTCGAACCGGACTTTGGCCCGCGCGCGCCACGTATGTGAGGGCAAGAGATTTTGAAAGGCGCCAAACCCGCGGATCTCGCGGTGGAGCAGCCGAAGGGGTTAAAGTTCATCCGTCACGTCTGAAAGCGGCGAAAGCCAGATCGGCCTGACGATTCCACCGAACGTGCTGGTGAGAGCGGATAAGGTGATCCAGATGAAGCATACCTTGGATTTTTTGATTTTGGATTTTCGATTGGGAGATCCAAGAGTAAGAAAGCTTTTTGTCTTGTGCCATGCGCTCTGCTCTTTGCGCTTAGCTCCCCGCCGAGGCGCAGCAGCCGAAGAAAGTCCCCCGGATAGGGTATCTATCGTCGCATCGATCCAGCTACTGAGTCCACCCGTTCCGAGGCAATTCGGCTGGCTCTGCGCGAGCTTGGCTACATAGAAGGACAGAACATCGCCATCGAGTACCGATATGCGGAGGGGAAGCGTCGATCGGCACCCTGAGCTTGCGGCCGAGCTGGTGCGTCTCAAGGTTGATATCATCGTGGTAGCAGGAGGGACCGGCGTGATCCGGGCGGCCAAGAATGCGACCAAGACGATTCCCATCGTTATGGTGGGCGCTGGGTCCGATCCTGTCGAGGCAGGCCTGGTTGAAAGCCTTGCCCGTCCCGGCGGCAACGTCACCGGCGTTACAAACCTTGTCAGAGAACTAGGCGGTAAGCGGCTGGAGCTGCTCAAAGAAGCCGTTCCCAAAGTTGCCCGTGTCGCGGTTCTCTACGATCCGACCAGTCCGGGCAGTGTACGCGAGGTGAAAGAGGTTCTCCCAGTCGCGGCGCGTGCGCTGGGGTTGACTATTCAGCCTTGGGAGGTACGAGATGCGGACGGTTTCGAGAAGGTATTCGCTGCGCTGAGCAAGCAGCGCCCGGATGGACTCTACGTGACCGGCGGGCGCGCTAATGCGTGCTAACCGAAAACGGATCGCGGGCTTTGCGTTAAAGAGCCGGTTACCGTCGGTGTACCGCAACAGAGAAGCTGTAGATGCCGGTGGGCTCATGTCCTACGGGGCGGACCTCGCGGACAGCTACCGGCGCGTCGCATATTACGTGGACAGAATCCTGAAGGGAGCCAAGCCTGCCGATCTGCCGGTCGAGCAGCCGACGAAGTTCGAGCTGGTGATCAATCTGAAAACAGCCAAGCAGATCGGCGTGACGATTCCACAGTCGATGCTGTACCGGGCGGACAAAGTCATAAAATAATTTTCGATTGCTGATTTTGGATTGAAGAAGAAGGCGGAAAAAACGCGTAAGTGCGCAAAGGCGCAAGGGCGCCACGGTGACGGGTCGACTTCGCAGTGTAACAGTTTAACTCGGACGGTCGAACGGAGGCTGCATTGACATAGCTGGACTGGCCGTGTTACATGCGCCGTGAAGTGTGAGAGCTGAGGCGCAGCACCGAGATTAGACCAAGGAGGGAACTATGAGTGAGGAAAAACAATAGCAGGTGGAAGATGGGTTTGGCTTCTGGCCCTAGTTGTGGCGCTTGCTGCTTCTGTTGCCTTCGCTGGCCCGGGCGCAGTCGGAAACAGTAAAGCTCGGAGACCTGGCGGCGATCTCTAACGCGGCGATTTACATTGCCATCGAGAAGGGATTTTTCAAGGAGCAGGGCGTTAACACCGAAATATCGAATTTCGCCTCCGCTGCAAAGATGGTCCCTGCTCTTGTGGTCGGCGAGCTGGAAGTTTCGGTGGGTTCGGCGAGTGCAGGGCTTTTCAACGCTGTGGCCGAGAAAGCACCGTTCCGTATCGTAGCGGACAAGGGCCAGACCCGGGAAGGCTACGGCTTTTCACTTCTGGCAGTACGTAAAGACTTGGTCGACTCGGGACAAGTCAAAACGTTCAGGGACCTCAAAGGAAAGAAGATCGCCATTCTCGCTAAAGGAAATATTCAGCATTATCTGGTGGGCAAGATGGCCGAAGAAGTCGGGCTCACCATCAACGATGTTGAGCTAAGTTTTCTAGACGCTCCCGAACCAGGTGACCGCGTTCGAGACCAAAGCCATCGATGCCGCCTATGCGGTGGAACCGTGGGTGGCCCGCTTTACCGAGCGCGGCGTGCGCCGTGCGGTTTTCGCACGCCGGATCAGGTGAAAGGCTTGGGACCCGTCCAGGTCGGCGTTATCATCTATTCGGGCAAATTCATCAGTGAGCGCAGGCCGGTGGCGCAGCGCTGGATGAATGGCTACCTCAAAGCAGCCGAGTTGTTTCACAAGAATGGAGTAAAGGATCCGGAGATCGCAGCCATTCTGGAAAAATACACAAAGGTGCCGGGCAAAGTTATCCAGGCAGCCATTCCCCCTATCAGGATCCCAACGGCCGACGTGCTCCGCGACAACTTGGCGGATCAAGCCCAGTGGTTTAGCAGCAACGGCATGCAGCAGAAAGTTAGTATTGATAGCGCCTTGGATCTGAGCTTTTGAAATGAGCCGCAACATTTCACCACAAAGGTCCTAGCGTAGCTCAAAGGCCGGAATATCTCCCGCAAAGACGCAAAGGCGCCAAGAACTTCAATGAACGATGTACAAAAACGAAAGGTCCGAAGGGTTCGTAGGCCTTTGTCAGAGACTTAATCGTCTTGAGTTCGCGAAGATACGGATTCGATCTTTGAACGGCTGACGTCTGAACTCTGATCAGGAAGTGTCCCATGGCGAAAGACCTGAGAGGTTTTCTAAAAGAACTGGAAGCAGAGGAGCCGGACCAAATACTCCGCGTCAAGCGGGAAGTCGATCCCCACTTCGAGGTAACGGGTGTTCTCGCCAAACTAGGAGAAGGAGCGCAAGTTTCCCGTCGTCATCTTCGAGAAAGTCAAAGGTTCCACGTTACCCGTCGTAACCAATGTCCACGCCGATGCTCGGCGCCTGTTTCGAGCCATCGGGCTCAAGAATGCTACGTTGGCGGAATTTATCCGTGAGTACGCCGCGCGCGAGGATTACCCTAAGCCGCCGGTGATGGTCAAAGAGGCGCCCGTGCAGGAAGTGGTTCTTACCGGCAAAGATATCGATGTAACCCAACTGCCCATTCTGACCTACCATGAGAAAGACGCCGGCCGGTATATAACCGCCGGCTTTGGCATCATGCGCGACCCCGACTCGGGTGTACGCAATGCCGGTATTTACCGCCTCATGATTCACTCCAAGGACACTTTTGGGATACAGCTTTCAGAGACGGCTCACGGTCACTATATTTGGCAAACTTATGAGCGACAAAATCGGCCCACGCCGATGGCGGTGGCCATCGGTCATCATCCGGCTTTCTATATAGGCTGTCTTTCCTTCACTTCTTTAGAGACAGATGAATTTTCAGTGGCGGGCGGAATCATCGGAGAGCCGGTGGAGCTAGTGCGCTGCCGCACCTTGACTTGGAAGTTCCCGCGTACGCCGAGATCGTGCTGGAGTGCGAGATTCTTCCCCAGCTGCGCAAGAAGGAGGCTCCCTTTGGCGAATATCCGGGAACCTACGGACCGCAGCGCAACAATCCGGTGGTTCAAGTGAAAGCCATTACGATGCGTCGTGACGCTTTATACCAATCAAGCTTCGTCGGTCATGCCGATAACCTGCTGCTTTCAGGTATCGTCCGCTCAACGACTATCATGAAGATGGTCAAGATGGCATCGCCCAAGGTCCGGGCGGTGCATGTTCCTGCCTCAGGCAGGTGCCGTTTCATTTGCTATGTGTCCATCGAAAAGATCATTGAAGGCGAACCTGAAGAATGCCGCGATGGCGGCGTTCGCTGCGGATCCGTTTCTTAAATATGTTGTCGTAGTCGATCAGGACGTTAATATCCTGAACGACGAGGAAGTGCTTCATGCGATCGCCACTCGAGTGCGGGCGGACACGGATATCTTCATGGTTACTCACGCCAAAGGCTCGCCGCTCGATCCTGCATCCGTATGACCCTGCAGCAGGATCTCATCTGGTCACCAAGATGGGAATTGATGCCACCCGCAAGTCCAATTATCCCAGAGGAGATCAGAGTCCCGGGCTCGGACGACATCAAGCTAGAGGATTACTTTCCAACTGGCGATCGACTAATTAGCTTAGAGCAGAACCGAAATAATCAAAAGCAAGGCAAGTTAGGGCAAAGAAACTCGAATCCAAAAAGACAAGACGCTTGCCGGATCCCGTACACCTCCTTCCTATGCCGACGACCTACTATCTTATCAGCGACCTCCACATCGGCGGTGATGGGGGACTCGCCCAGTGCCAATTCGAGAACGAGCTCATCCAGTTCCTACGGGAAATTGCAGCGGGACCGCAGCCCGCCGAGCTCATCATCGTGGGCGATGCGTTCGGCTTCTGGGAGCTGACCGACCGCGCGGGTGTCTCCAAGCTCGAGACCATCGCCGCGCAGCATCCCGCCCTGTTCCGTCAGTTCCGCGAGACCGGCGAGCGGGTGAAGATCACCCTCCTGCCCGGCAACCACGACTACGACCTGGCCTGTGTCCCGGATTATCGGGCGGAGCTCGCGGCGTACAACATCCTCCTCGAGCCCGTAGTGCACACCGTCCGGGAGATCGCGGGCCACAAGGTCTGGATCGAGCACGGCAACCAGTACGACGATTTCAACCGCTTCCCCGACTACGGCAATCGTTTTGGGCTGCCGCTCGGCTACTTCATCACGCGTGGCGTCGTTGCCGCCGCCGCGCGGAGCGCAGAGCGACGCGCAAAGCAAGTGGCTCGACGACGTACAGTCCGTCATACCCGAACGAGGACATCCCGTTCTGGGTGCTGTCAAACCATTTCTACAAGGAGATGACGCCGCTCCTCCGCTGGGTTCTGCTCTCCGTTCCTGCTGCTGTTCACCGCGAGCGCGGTGATACTCGGTCATGCGCGCGCTGGAGCTGCTGGGTGGGGTGCATACGAGCCTCTTCGACATCAACCTCCAGCCGATCCTGGGCTTCCCCGGTCGGGTGATCGACGCGGTGCAGTTCGTGAACAGCGTCGTGATCGTTACTCTGCTGATTCTGGCCGTACCGCTCTACTTCTGTAGTGCGCGACGCGCGAGCGGTGCTCGTCCGCTACGGCTTCAGCAGGGGCGAGCGGCTGGACCTTGAGAAGGACGTGCAGTATGTCGCCGCGGCGAGACGGATATTTGCTGCGGACCCTTCAGTTGCAATATTCGTGTACGGCCACACCCATATCCCGTCCCAGCGCGAAGTCGACGGGCGCTACGTCATCAACACCGGCACCTGGCTCAAGCGGCTCGAGTACGTGCCCGTCCGGGTCGGCCACCTGCCGGGCGTCTACGTTCCCTCGTACCAACTCAACTACTTCGAGCTCAGCCGAGGCCGATGGCCGGATCCGCGTCCGATACCGGATCCTTCCCAAGGCCGTGCCGAACGATCTCACCTTGCTCGAGCGGCTCCTGATCCTGGGTCGCCGGACAAAGCCGCTGCCTCCCGTCCCGGCGGAGACGTTCGTCGTCGGTCAGGCGACCCGGGCAGCATCCCAAACCCAATCCTCGATCGCTCATCATCAGGTTCTGCAGCCCGTTCCAACTATACCAATCTCTCCGAATGATCTCGCGCTTTGAGTCGTATCAGCCATTTGGTAGAGGCGAAGAATCTCACTCCCGTCGCGCACTGGGCCACAGGTTTCACGATGACTCCACAATTACTCAGGAGTTCCAAGAGAAGCACCTCGGAAAGCTCCTGAAAGACTTTTTTTTCGCCCATGTGGCGAAATGATTCGCCGAGAGAGAAGTTGCCGGTGACTCGCAAGTTAAGTACTGACCCGGGTATTCCACTCTTTTCAAAGCGTCAACATCGCCGGCGAACACGAATTTTCATAGCAAAAAAGTTCGCGAGCAGTATGTTAGAAAATCAACGGGATATCCCGAGGCAAATCGCTCGAGAAGGAGGATCGATAGTGAAGAAACTACTATTGGCTTTTGCAGTGATTGTTGGGAGCGCTTTTTTTTTGCTCAATCACAGGTCTTTAGCCAGGACGAAGCCGCCAAGCCATCGTATAAGTGGCGGACGAGAACTTGGCTGCTTACCGCCAAAGAAGCGGCGGGTCCATGGGCTGCGCGCCATCAAATCCCATTAATGGAGCCTGGCGAACTCTCGACAGTTGAGAGTGTTGAAAATCGCGCGGCCGTCAAATGGATCGCAGAGAGAGGAACTCGATCCGAGACCCGGCTCCCTGGTCGGCTTGTTAGCCTTCGGTCCAAAACCTAAATTTCCCGCTGACCGTAGGCAAACAGTGGAGCGTCATTACGAAGATACCACATCATGGAAGTCGTAAAAGAGATTCTGCGGCGGAAGATCACTTACGAAGTTAAAGGATCGAACAGGCCCACCACGACCGCGGGAACGTTTCAAGGCATTTAAGCCGGAAAGTGACGACCGATCTGGCCCCCGGGACTACCGGCCGTGGCCACTTACTGGTATAGCCCTGATGACTAAGAGCATAGTGAAGTCTCAATTTGATTCTACATCCGGAGGCCAAGCAGCGGGCTTAAAGAGAGACATTGAGCTCATCAAATTCATGCCTTTGAATTAACAAACTCGTCGGTTAACCGCCGCGTTACAGTCACGCCGCACCCTACTTCAGCATGAGGCAGCTGACAAACTCTGGCGACATGGCGAGGTCGCCTGAGCGATCGTTCCCGCTTCCAAAAGCCGACCCGTAACTTTGAAAGTCATCAAGGAGTGCGGACTCCGAGGATTTGCTGAAGGCGTGGATCACGTAAGGACTGCTCACTAAGCCTTTGCCTAAAGGATGAATCTGCGGAACTCATCGAAATAGGAAACAGAAATTGACGAATTCCGTTTGATCGTGGCGCTCCGCGCGGGCAATCGCGCAAAGGTTGATCAGTGGCTCAGCGGAACGCGTCTTTGTCTCCTGCGCCATCGATGACGATCGATCCTATGTCGCGTGGGCAAGGCCGGCGACGATTTCGCGTGTTTACTGGCGACGGACTTCCTGCACGGCGATGCTCTTCCGCCAGGACCAGCTCGCCAATGGCTTGAAAAGCTCGCAGGTGATCTGAGCGACTAAACGATAGAGAAAATTCTCTGCGCCAATCCGCAGCGGCTTTACCACTTCTAGCGGGACAATTTGGCCTGCTACTCAGCCCATAGCGCTTTGATCAAGAAAAGTGTACCCCAGTGCAGTCGTGTACGCGGCCCGTTGGTCGTTGGGTGCGCCGCTGTGCCCGCCTTCAATGTTCTCGAAATAAAAACATCGTTGGCCCTTTTCTTCATCTTCGCGGAGTGAAGGTTTGGGAGGGAGGTTTGGATAGTCTACCGTTCGTATTGACTTATTCTTCACACCGGTTCGATTGCGCTAGCGGAAGAGACTTGTGGACCCATCACTTCTTTTATAGAGACTGTCGACATAGCCGATCTGAATAGTCAGGACTCTATTTGCTTTTTTGTCGTGTCCAACAAAAGCGCTAGTGGCCTTCACCGATTCCGGGTTTCGAACCCTTTGGAACAGGTTCTACGATAATTCCACCCGAGCGCGGAATTTGAAAAGGTTCCCATTGCCGGTGACAACTTCGCAGCCATATGTATTCGCCTCGGCTGCACACTTGGCCACGTCATCTACCTCGATCCCAAAGTGATCGCACTTCCCCTCGTTCTCTCGCGTTCCGGGGCTCGCCTTATTTATCGCTATATGCACGGTTCCGTCGGTCACATAACGCACCGTCTCCCGTAGTCCCGGGACTTTAACCTGAGTGAAGCCAAACACTTTGGCAAAGAAATCGGCGGTTTTATCTATATCCTCGACTCTCATCGCTAGATGAACTATACGCCCCATAATGTTTCTCCTTCTACTTGCTCACGCTCTAATTGGATTCCAAGCCCAGGTTGTAGAGCTTTATTAACGTTTTCGCGACAGAGCTTTCGCTTCACCGTAGGATCGATCCCCTGGCACGTGCGGTCAACTATCTGTTGTGAGTATGGCCAAGCGCATGCCGCGTGAGGATAATCGCTGGACCACATGTAGTTATCTTCGCCGAAAATCGGCGTAGTCAGAGCGGCGGCACGATCGTCTCAGAAACGTGAACCAAAAGATTGCGGTGAAAATATTCACTCGGAGGCAACTCCAGCTTCATATCTTCGCGCACGGTGTTACCATGAGCTGCCTTCTTCGGACCATATTGATAATCCACCTGTTGGACTATCACTCCAAGCCATCCTGCATCAAATTCCGTACAGGCAATTTTTAACTTGGGGTGGCGATCGAACAGACCGGAAAAATCATCTGGCCTACGAGCGGCTTCACAACGCTTTGCTTGTTCTCCTGAAAGAACGCCGGCCAGCTATCAGCACTGCTCAGTTGTCGAAACCATCTGCCTCGATCCGCTCCCTTGAGCGCGACCGGAGTGAATAGCGATGGGCATGTTTAAATCTTCCGCCGCCGCCCAAATAGGTTCGTACGCGGTATCATAGTAGGCTCCATTCTTTATCCCCGGGGAAGCTGAACACCTTTGAATCCCATTTTGGCATACTCGTCCATGTCCCGGACCGCCTGATCCGGATCTAAAATGGAGAGCAGCGGCAGTCCGATGAACCTCTTGGGATTATGACTGCAAAACTCGTGTAGCCAGAAATTGTAGGAGCGAAAGCAGGCCCGCTGAAAAGCAGCATCATTGAGGCCATAGAAGGTGCCGGCCCAACTCGAGAATAGAACCTCCGCTTCAACTCCGTCCCGGTCCTGTTCCTTGAGCCTCGCGGAAGGTTCCCAAGAACCAGGGTGATCTTCATAACGAAAGCTCTCACGGAATTGTGTGATCGTAGCATCTGCCACTTGATTCAAATCGATTTCAGAGACACCCCTTGGGCTTAGCCACTAAGAAACCAACGGAAGGATTGTAACAAGGGGAAGGGTCAAGCCCGTCTATAAGGAGCCAAAGCCCCTTTCGCTCCGGCGGATCTTTCACGACTCGAGGAGCCCGATCCCCGTATTCCTTTTGGACTCTTTCCCAGGCCGCGGGAGGATCGTTCAAGTGACCATCCGCTGAAATGAACTTGAAATCCGCCATGGATGCTCTCTCTCGCTGCGTCTACACTGGATCAGGCCGTTTTCGATATCTACCCACAGGCACGATCTCCGCTAAGGGCCTCCGGGACTCGGAATTTTACCGGCGGCCTTGTGGGATCGCCGAGGATTTCACAGCCGAACTTGCTAACCTCGGCAACGTATTTCTCCAGATCGTCCACCTCGATAGCAAAGTGGTGAATGCATGGCCCTTCACCAGCAGCTTGGGCGATAGCGGACTTGTCATCGTCGTATTTAAGAAAAGTTAGATCGATGTCACCATCGCTTAAGCGATTCCTGGTCCGATCCTCCGACCTGGATTTACCCACCGGAGCCAAGCCGAACACCTTTTCATAAAAGTCCGCAGCCTTATCGAGATCTTCCACTTTGACTGCAATATGGGCGATGCGCGGCATGTTTTTCCTCCCTGTTGTTTCTCTCGCTGCAAAGGAAGATTAATTGTCGGTTTCTTTCGCTTGCCAACCTTCGGCAAACTTTGTTCTTGCTGGATCAAATGCTGGCCGACGATATTTCATGGCCAAATTTTTGTCAATCATCCGATTATTGGAGCTGACGCATCACCTGGGTGTAACTTTTCGAGGAAGGGTCATCAAAAGCAAAATCACGTTGGTAAAATAACCTGTTCAGCTTGGTCGCGGCTGCCGGGAGGCCAACGTTGCTCAGGTGCTTTGTCTTTATAGAGAGAAGTGATATGCGAGTTCTTACACAAGATAAGGAGGCCACGTTGTGCCCGCGATGCAAACGGTATGGTTAGCGATCGTTTCGCTTCTATTGTTGGCCGATGGATTGTTTAGACTGTCTTTCGCCCAGGACGTCAAACGGCTGAGATACGGGGTTTCCACAGCTACCACCCAGCTTCCGATATGGGCAGCAAAGGAAGGAGGGATGTTCTCCAAATATGGACTGGATGTCGAGGTCATTCTCATGCGCGGCGGCCCGCTAAATACTTTGGCGATTGTCGAGTGGCCAGATGCAGTTATCTTCGGCTGGGGCTGAGTCTGTAGTTGCAGCCCGAATAGAAGGCGCAGATCTGGTTCTCCTTGCATGTCCCATCGATACCGATCCGGTTTATCTAATCGCACGGCCCGAGATAAAAATCCCGTTGAGCTCAAGAACAAGAATAGTGGCGTAAGTCGTTTGGGTTCGACAACACACTTCTACCTGTGGACAGCCTTGAAGCAAATCGGCATAGACGCGGACAAGGACATTAGGATTCTCCAGTTCGGGACGAGCGGTGAAGTGGCCGCAGCGTTAGAAAATGGAAGAATCTCGGTCGCGGCATTAACCGTCCGCAACGCCATCCGGTTTTGGATAAGGGGTGGCCGCTTCTTGTTGATTTAAGCAAGACCGATCTTATTTATCCTCCCTCTTGCGTCACCAGTAGCCGCGCTTTTCTCCGACAGCAGCCGGACACGGTGGAGCGCGTCCTGAAAGCATACGTAGAAGCAATCCGGCTATTTAAAAAAGACCGCGTATTTGCGGAACGGGTTTACGCCAAGACCTACAGGGAAACCGATCCCAAAATGATAAAAAGATGGTCGAGGTGTATGCCGACCTGTTTAAGTCTGTCCCATACGTGCCGGATCAAGGCATTGACGTCGTCGTAAAGCAAACGGCCGAACGGCGCGCCGTTGCCAAAAGAGTTTCTAAACCGACCCGAACAATTCCGAGACAATAGACCTTTGGAGAAATTGGTTAAGGAAGGCTGGATCGACCAGCTCTATAAATAGATCAGCTATGTTGGCTAATTCCCCGTGCCAGTCAATTTCGTTCAATCTTGTTCAAATCGTTTAAGCAGTTCAAAACGTTCAAGTCGTGTGGTTCGTTCTCCGGATCGGGGCGAGAGGTAAAATTTTTTCTCGACCTCGCTGTGAAGTTCATTTGGAATATTAAAATATCATTCAGGTTCTCACACTGTCCATCGCCGCTCGAAGCTTCTCTTGACGACTGTCGGCGTTCCGCCCTATGTTAGCGGCGTGCGGTATTCCCATTACGGGCAAGGAAAATTTTCCGATAGAAAGAAAGGGGAACAGGATGTACCAATTGGAGCGAACGCTAGGTCCGGACGAATATCGAGAGACGTTTTTGAAAGCGAAATCCCAATATATGGCTGAACATCCTATCCCATGGGACACTCACTTTCGCGCGGGTAAATGCACCAAGCCGCAACTCCAGGGCTGGGCGAAAGATTTCTACTACTGGAAGCTACAAGTCCCGATCAAAGACTACGCGGTCCTGTGCGGTTGTCCCGATCTCGACATTCGCCGCAAGTGGGTCCTCAAGGCGGTCGAAGAAGATGGCGAGGACATCATCGGTAGAGAGCACGTGCCGCACCCGGAATACTGGTTACAGTTCTGCGAAGGCGTCGGCCTATCGAGGGAATATGTGATCAATGCCGAGCCGCTGCCAGGGGTCAAGTTTGCAGTGGATCACTGGACCCACACGGCAGCCAAATCATGGTTACTGGGAGTCGCGATGTCCGAAACCGGAGACTCTGCCAAGGGAATAGGCCGCAACCTGGAAACGATCCGCAAACATTATTCCTGGATACCGGAGTCGGCGCTGGAATTCTGGCGGCTACATTCCGAAGTGGATGTCGAGCATAGCCAGTTGAGCATGGACATTCTGACAAAATACTGCACGACGAAGGAACTGCAGGAAGATTGTATCAACGCCATGATCACTTATCTTAAAATTCACCGGGTGATGCGCGACGCGGTCTATCTAGAATACGTGGTCTTGGGCCGAAATCTGCCCGAAGGCTCGCAAGCAAGCTAGCGCGCTGCGATCATTGGTCCATGCTTGGTGAAGGAACGGAAATGGTGTCGTTTCGCTTCCTGCATCGGGCGACGTTTTCAAACAATAGCGTTCTTCGCTTTGACAGCGGCGCAAGCTGCGAGATCGGGATATCTTTGAGCTTAGCCAGGACGCTTGGACGTGGGACCGCACTGCCAACGAGCGCGAGATGAAATTGAGTCTGGACAGGAGCCGACTGTCGCTAAAGACTGGTTCGCCAAGAAACTTACCCAGGCCGACATGTATGATTTCGCCCCTATCCATAAGGCGAAGCAAGAACTTGAAGCCAACGGGTGGGCACCATCGAAAGCAGATGAGAGTAGGGTTCAAAACGTTCAAGTCGTTCAAAACGTCAAAATCGCCGCGGCGCCACGACGCGCTTACCACCGCGTGTCTGACGTTGGTTGGTCTTATGCTAGATTGAAGCAGCTAGCCCAAATGAAAGGAAGTCGGTTATGACGAATCAAGCTCGTTCGAAGCGGACTCATCATGCTCCTCTGTATATTGTTGCGATCGTCGCCGTGTATCTTGTATTTGCCGCATTGCCCGACCCAGTTTTTGGCCAGGCTGCAAGCAGCCCGTCCGCTGTTAAGATTGGCATCATCGGATCGGGCAATATGGGCAGCACCTTGGGAACGTTGTGGGTGAAGAGCGGCCATCCGGTACTGTTTTCTTCCAGGCATCCCGAGGAACTCAAAAAACTGGTCGACGGTCTTGGACCTTTGGCGCGCGCCGGCACGGTGCCTGAAGCCCTGGCGTTCGGCGACGTTATTTTCATCGCCGTGCCTTATGGTGCGTATCCGCAGATCGGCAAGGATTACGCGCAAGAGTTCAAGGGCAAAGTGGTAATCGATGCTGGCAATGCGGTTCCGGCGCGGGACGGTGAGATTGCAAAGGAAGCGCGTGAAATTGGAATCGGCATGACCTCGGCAAAGTACTTGGCGGGGCGCGCATTGTCCGCGCGTTCAACACGCTCAACTACCGCAGGCTTGCCAACGCTTCCAATCGCCCCGAAGGCCGCATTGGCATCCCGATGGCAGGTGATGACAAGGATGCACTGGCGATAGCGTCAAGCTTAGTGCGAGACGCTGGCTTCGATCCGGTGATTATCGGCTCACTCGAACGCGCCAAGGACTTTGCTCAAGGAGCACCGTTATATGGACAAGAGATCACTGCTCAGGAGATGCAGCAGCGCGCGAAATCGCTCCGGTGAGGCGTGCATTCGATGAAACGCTGCGTCGAAACGCTTACAGGTGACAACGCGGTTGCCGTTCTGGTTTCGAATCAGTCTCCTTCGTTCGTAGCTTCTGTATTACCCGGATACATGAGCTTCAGCTCTGGGGTAATTCAACGCATCGATTTCGAACTTTTTAGTTCCGGCATCACCTGATCCGTAAAGAGCCGGAGCGAGTTCATCACTTTCGAATGTTCTAACGCGCCAAAAGCAAATTCACCCAAGAACGTATCGGCACCGGCCTGCAAAGCGATGTCGCGGATCTGCCGGGTCACAGTCTCAGGCGAGCCGCAGATAAACGAGCCATCTGTAATTGAATGGTCGATATCGAGAAGCTCCTTTTACGTTCACCATCGAGCATCGTCGTAAGATTCTCATGCCCGTAACCGCCGTAGGCTCTGCCGCCACCGCGTCGCTGCCAAAAATAGATCCAGTGATCTTTGGCTTCATCGCGCGCACGTTTGTCGCTCTCCGCGACATAGATTTCCCGCATCAGTCCGATGTGGGGTTTTCCGCCTGACGGCTGGGCGCGTTGGTAAGCATCCCGATAATGGTCGAACGCAACTCGAATCACTTTCATCCTTGGCGGCACCCACTGAATCGTACTCACGCTCAGGGAAGCGGCCTCCTCGAGGGATTCCTGGCTTCGTGTCGGCATCCAGAGCGGAGGATGCGGCTTCTGCACCAGAGGAATGCCCAACTCAACATTTTTGCATTTAAAGTATTCGCCCTCGTAACTGTAGGATGGGTTGGCCCCAGATTCCCTTGATCATTCGCAACGCCTCCCAGGCCATTTTTCGTTTTTCATCCCAAGGGACGCCATAGGCGGCGAAGGTGAAAGGCCCAATGCCGGGGCCGAACCCGCACTCCAGGCGCCCTAGGGTCAGGTTATCGAGCAGGGCTACTTCTTCGGCGACCCGGATGGGGTTCCACAATGGCAAGACGTAAACGAGAGGGCCCAAACGAATTCTCTTTGTCCGCTGCGACGCTGCGCCAAGAAACGCTCCGGGACTCGGGCACTCGGAAAGCCCAGGTCAAAGTGATGTTCCGCGACAAAGTAAAAGTCCATTCCCGTCTGATCGGCAAACTCAACGACTTCAAGGTGGTTTGCGTACATGTCTGCATAGGAGCGTTCCGGTTTGTCGTTCTTTTGCATGTGGTCAAAGATTCCGAGTTTCATAATTCCCGTTCCTTATTTCGTCGTGAGCACTTTCTTTCTGGATTTCCTGCAGCAAGGAGTTGTCAAAGATTCTCTCCACTACGCGAGTTTCTTCGACTTCAGGCAGTTCCGTCTCGGCGCGAAAATCGACCATGGAACTGAGACCGGCCAAACGAAACATAAGGTATCCGCAAGGCATAGTCCTTGACATTTTCTTTGTAGGTAGCGTTCAACACCTCCAGCATCCGTCGTGCGCGTATATTTAGCAATGGCGCGTTTCGCCAACTGCCGGTTCTCTGAATCGCCAAATCGTAGGCCGCGATTGTCGCTCGCAAAACTTTCTTGAGGTCTTCGCGTTTATTGTTGAGCTGCGGTCGTTCGAACAATCAGGCAGCCGTAGTCGAAGGGCAGGCTGATGGTTTCCGTTGTCAGCAGCTCGTTGAATCCGAGCTGTCGAGCATTGAAAGATAGCGGAAGTGAAATAGATCCGCCCTGCACTAGATTCTTTTGCATCGCGGCGATGATTTCCTGAGGTCCCGCCCAGTTGCAACAATAGCAACATCTTTCACGGGCTGGAGCTGGTTTTTCTCAGTACGTGGCGCGCAACGAAATCCGAGAATGAACCGAAGCGGGTCACCCCAAGCTGCCTTGTCCTTGAGCCCGCTGATGTTGGTGATGGCTGGGGTCGTGAAGAACGATGTCTGCCCCTGATCGTACTGGCAGCCGATCATGACAAGATCGGCACCGGCGAGCATTGGCATCGACGACGGCGCCTGCCGCAGAATACACAATGTCGATGTCGCCCCCGAGCAAGGCCTGAACCGCTCTGGTACTCGAACCGATATAGAGGAGCTCCAAGCTCTACGCCGGCTTTTCCGGTACAGGCCGGCATCGTGTCCCACCCACAAGATCGTGAAAGTTCCTGCGAAAGCTGTGTAGGCCACGCGCAACTTTTGTGCAAACGTCTGCTGGGTGCCGAGCAATGACATTTCCGCAACCAGAACTAGAGGCACGATGACCGCTAACCGTCTAGGGGTTTTCATAGTTGCCCTCTGCGTGACCGGCGGTTTCCGGTAAACCACGGCAGCGACACCTCTGTCAAGGTTTCTCCGCGAAAGCCAGAACGGGTTTCCCGTTAAGCTTGACGAGTGGGAAAGAAATCAAGTAGTTCAAGTCTTACCTGAGCCACAATTGGGCAAGAGAGTATCCTTAAGGAGGGTAGTCATATGGGCGTTGAGCCGGGTGCACAGTTGTTCGATTGGCGTGCGCCGAAAGCAGGCGAGAAAGCCGGCTTCGGTAAGTGGAAAATCCCAAGTCCCCCTACGATCTCTTCATGGAAGCTCAGGGATCCCGATACACCGAGACATAGGCGTGCACAAGGTCCAAGACCTACCGCTCAAGCCCTGGAAGCGATTGGGTGGCCGGGGCACCGCCATTCAACTCTTGGGCACGGAAGGTCTATGGGGAATGTATGTCGTCGAGGTACCGGGAGCAGGAGCGCTGAACCCCGAACGCCATCTCTACGAGGAAATCTACTATGTCGTTGAAGGGCGCGGCACCACCGAAGTGTGGCAGGAAGGCAACCCCAAGAAAGTAACTTTCGAATGGAGTCGAGGGTCGCTCTTCGCGATTCCACTCAATGCCTTACACCAGGTGGTGAACGCTACCTCTTCTCCCGCGCTGCTGCTGGCGGCGACCACCGCGCCGAATATCGTCAATCTCATTCGAGATCCCGAGTTTGTCCTGAATTGTCCCCATAATTTTCTAAGCCTGTTCGACGCTTCGGATGCTTATTTCAAACCGGTGGAAGATATCTACGCCGATCCGGTGCGTGGCCTCGCCATGCGCCGCACCAACATTATTCCCGATATTCTCACTTGCGAGCTGCCGCCGGACAATCGGCGGGCGTTTGATTATCGGCGCATCGAACCGCACATGGCAGGCGCAAATTTTTATATGAAGATCGCGCAGTACAAGACCGGGCAATACTCAAAGGCGCACAAACATTCCTCCGGCGCGATCCTCGTCTGCATCAAGGGCAAAGGCTACAGCTTCACTTGGCCCGACCGGCTTGGCATGCAGCCATGGAAGGCGGAGCACGGCGACCAAGTGAAAAAACAGACCTATGAGCCCGTGGGGATGATCAGCGCCGCGCCAATGAGAGGAGATTGGTTCCATCAACATTTCGGCACCCATTCTGAAGGATTGCGGCTGCTTGTCTTCGACGGCCCGTACGGGCCTGGCTTTCGCCGCGGAGGAGCGCCCGGCGGTGACGCTGCGGACGTGGGCGCCATCGACACGCGCGAAGGCGGCAACGCCATCTCCTACGTGGACGAGGACCCGCACATCCGCAAAACCTACGAAGCAGCGGTATCGGCCGAGGGTATGAGCAGCCAGATGCCGGTTTGGGTATACTCGCAACGGACTCCTCCCGAGGGCGAGTTTGAGCCGGGAGGGGTGTGAGATAGGCGCCTTGGTGCGGCGTGGTTCGTGTCCGTGAATCGTGTTCGCAGTTTAGTAACGGATAAAGGACGAAAGATGAAGAACACCGTGAACACAATTTGCCTTCGGAAGCCGCAAATCCTCGCCTCAGCATTGCGCGCTAATATTTCAGCCCGTCCGATCAAGGGACGTTCCCTGGGCTTTCTGCTTTTCCTCAGCATTATTCTCAGTGTCCCATGGCCGGCTCACGTTGGCGCCGCTGCTTCCAGACCCTTGCGGATCGCTTACCTGAGTACCTCGGCAACCATGGCGTCCCTGTGGATGGCGAAGGAAACTGGAGCAATCGCTAAAGAGGGTTTGGATGCCGAGATACTTTCCATGACCTCGAGCGTTGCGATGCCGGCGTTAATTGCCAGCGAGGTGGATGCCGTCGAGGTCTCCGCTGCTCCCGTCCTTACCGCTTCCCTGCGCGGGTACGATGTGGTTTTTGTCGCAGGTCTACTCAACACGATGATCTGGAGCTTCTATGGCAGGCCAGAAATCAAAAACGTTGAACAGCTGAAAGGTAAAGTCATCGGCACCGATCGACCGGCCACTCCGGTTGCCTACGGCACTTTGGTAGCTTTGAAGAAGATGGGCTTGTCACCCAAAGATGTCCAACTCTTCGCTATAGGTAGCGGCCCTCAAGTCATAGCGGCGCTGTACGCAGGGCAAGTGATGGGTGGAATCGCGAGCCCACCGGCCAGCTTTCAACTGGAGCGTGCTGGCTATCGTTCCTTCATGAGCTTATTGGATGTTCCCTATCAGAATGTCGGTATCGTCATTAAGCACAGCCGCTTCGATGAGCTGAAAGACCGTCTGGTCCTTTTGTTGCGCGCACTTCGAACGGGCATCGATCGCTATTACAGCGACAAAAATTTTGCCATCAAAGTAATTTCCAAATACAACAAAGAAACCGATCCAGACGCGCTCGATAAATCCTATGAGTTCTACCGCCGGGCCGGATTCAGACGGGACTTGATGATATCCGGAGCCGGGAGTGCAGGGGATTCTCGACTTTCTGTCGGAGACGATCCCGGAGGCAAAAAGGCCAAGCCATCGCAGTTCTTCGATGATCGCTTGGTGAAGCAGGTGAACGACTCAAAGTAGGAGTGGTCAGGCGCGGGAGACCATGCACATCGTTCACTGGCTCGGAATGATTCTAGGAGTAGTCGTTCATCCTGAGTGAAGGGTCTGCTGCGAAATAACCCCAACCACGGAGGTAGATTTCATGGATAACTTTGACAAGGTTCTCGTCATCGACGCCGACGGCCATGTGTCCGAGGGCAATATTGATTTCGCAAGCCGCTTGCCGGAAAAGTGGCGCTCACAGGCGCCCGTCAAAGTTAAGGATAACCTCGGATACACGCGCAACCTCATAGAAGGTAGAGTGTGGTCGCCCTCGCAAGGGCCCGCCCCGGGCGTGACCGGTCCGTTCACCGAGAAGGCGCGCAAATCGCGGCCGGGGATGACGGATCCTGTCGAACGTCTCAAGGACATGGATCTCGAGGGCATCGATGTCGCGATTCTGTTCGGCACGCCCATCGCCCTCACCGTGAACGGCCTCGTGAGCGGCGAATTTGCCGCCGCGTTGTGCCATGTCGTGAACGAGTGGTTACTGGAATATTGCTCGGCGGATCCCAAGCGACTTCGCGCCGTCGGGTTGATCCCGTGCCAGGCTCCGGAGATCGCCGTTAAGGAGCTGGAGTTTCTTGCCAAAGCGGGAGCGATCTCGGCCATGTTGCCGACCAACGTCTACGGCCGAAACATGGGCGACCCGATGTTCTTCCCGATCTACGAAGCAGCGGAGAAAATCGGCATGACTTTGAGCGTCCATCCGCAGACCGGCCACGAAGGAATCCCCGGAGTCTCCGGCGTGATGGCGGCCGGCAGCCCGCGCTTTTTCAAATATCCTTACGTCCACATGACCGCCTTTCCCTTCGAGCTGATGATCGCCATGATGCATATGATCGGCGAGGGCGTCTTCGACCGCTTTCCCAAGCTCAGAGTCGGCTTCATGGAAGGCGCCGCCGGCTGGCTGCCGTTCTGGATGGAGCGATTTGACGAACATCTCGAAAAGCTTCGCTCCGCAGATGCCGGATCTCAAAGCGCCGGCCGAGCGAGATCATTAAGAGCGAGCAACTCATCCTTACCTGCGAATCCGAAGAGACGGGCCTCGATCGTGTGCTAGATGCCGCGGGTGCGGGTACCGTGTGTTACGCCTCCGACTATTGTCACTGGGATTGCCACTTCCCGGACTCGGTCAGAGATATTGTAGAAGCACGGGATTTGAATTTTGACCAGAAGGAAAGAATTCTCGGCCTCAATGCCATTGATTTCTTCGAGCTCGAGAATCTTCCGGAACCCGGGGCGTTGAAAATCGCCCAGCAGACCTGGGAGAAAAGCGACGGAGAGAAGGCGACAGCCAAGCGGTATGAGGCCCGAGAAAACGTTTAGGGGCGAGAACCGCAGTGTAGCAGACAAGACGATAAAAGAGATGCGGAACAGTCAAAGTCGCGCGGAGATTGAAGCTCGATGGAATCAGCTAAAAGGAGGATGGCATTTATGAAGTCGAATCGTATGGGACTAGCAATCGCGCTCGCGATAATTCTGCTGGCAACAGCGGCTTCCACGGCGGAGGTGGCTCTCGATTACGACGTTTACAAAAGCCGTGTCGAGCCTATCTTCTTGAAGAAGCGGCCGGGTCATGGCCGGTGCTACGTTTGCCATTCGGAAGGCAACAATGCGTTCCGGCTGCAGAAGCTTTCGCCCGGGAGCAGTTCTTGGTCCGAGGAGCAATCACAGCGCAATTTTCCGATAGTTGCCGCCCTGATAGTCGCGGGCGATCCCGACAAGAGCCGACTTCTACTGCAACCGCTCGCGCCCGAGGCAGGTGGCCTTGCATTTCACTCCGGAGGTAGACAATTTTCTTCTAAGAACGACCCTGATTGGAAGATTCTCGCCCAGTGGGTCCTGGGCGATAAAAATCCTTCGCCCAAGTGAGTAGCCTCAACCGTGCGAATCCGACTTTAGAGAATCTAATTGTTTTAGCGCACCACTAACGTATTGATGCGTTTGGGCACCTCCCCGACCGGGATGTTCGCCACGACTTTCATGGCGCTGGTGTCGATTGCGGAAACGGACCTAATCCCCGAGTTGGAGACGTAAATCAACTTGCTGTCGGGCGTAAAAGTCACCCAGTTTGGCAATGCGCCTAGGGGTAGTGTGAATGCATTAAGCTTGAGCTCAGGAAGTGCGACGTGCCCGTGGAGCTTGAGATCGGGAAGCGAATAGACGAAAACAGCGTTGGCCGACAGGCTGGTGACCCAGAGGGTTTTCCCGTCTGGGGCGACGCCGATGCCGTGAGACGGGGAACCCAAGCGCTGTTCCTGTGCGCCGAAGCCAGTGGGTTCGTCGGGGAGCTTGATTTTTTCTATTTCCTTTCGCGCCGCGAAATCCACTACTGCAAAGCCGTTAAAATTTGAAAGCTGTGCGAATACCCGACGCGTCGAGCCGTCGGCACCCACCTCGAAGGTCATAGGCCGTACCCCAGCATCAGCTTAAGCTCCCAGGCGGGCTGCTCGCTTTGGAGATCGACGACGGATATGACACCCGTTCTTGTCGAGCCGGAGACGGAATACTTGCCGTCCGGGGTTACATAGACGTTGTGCTGGCGGCCGTTCACTGGGATGGTTTTGGCCCTGCTGAGCGAAGCTGTGTCGATGAAATCCAGCGCGCCCACCTGCTCGGCGATTGCAACCACAACCCGGCCGCCATCTTTGGTGACCGCGATATTATTAGGATGGCCGCTGAGGGGCACCTTCTTGATAAACTTGCCGCTCTTTCGATCGACAACGTCAAGAGTGCTATCCGCCTCATTGCTGACGTAGACGCGCGCTCCATCGGGGGAAAAATTAATTCCGTGGGCGGCCTCAATCCCTTTGATCTCTTGCACGACCTTGTTCGTTGCGGGATCAACGACATGGATGCTGTCCCCGGCGGCGTTCGTAACATAGATCCGGACCGTATCCGCAGCAACGGGCGCTGCCGCGAATGCAAGCAGGAGTAACAGTATCGGGGGAATGAAATTCTTTATACTCATAGTGATGCTCCTGATCTGCCGCGCGAATGCGGCGGAAGTAGGCCAAACATAGAAACGCCTGGCGCGGAAACTGGTCGTTTGGAGATCCATTCGCTATCCATGTCTTGTTCTCTTAGGTACTTAAGCCTCCATACTCCCAAGCGGAGAAAATGTCCACCCCTATCTATGGTCGCCGAGACAAGTCAATTTTTCGTCGAAGAGCATGTTTCTAATCCCGCAACTAGCTGAAGAAAAAGAGCTAGAGATCTTTTAACCTTCCGACCCTAGGGCCGGGAGGACTTCTTGCAAATAAACCCGGAATTGCTCGTCGAGGTTTTGGCCGATGGGTCGAATGGTGACGTGATCCACTCCAGCGTCGATGAAATTTTGAATGGAGCGGACACAATGCTCGACCGGCCCGCAGGCAGTCCAGATTTCCACCCCTTCACGTGAAAAGTCCTTGAGGTAATACGAGTCAAGAAAGGCCTTGGCTTCGCGAAAGGCTTGCTCCGGGTTTCGGTTTACGCTGATGCCGTAGTACAGAACGGTTTTGAACTTTTCTGGATCTCGACCTTCTTGGACTAACATTTCTCTCAAGCGCTTCAAGTAGTCTTGGAGCAACGGCAACTCAATCTGGTTGGTCATCCAGCCGTCGGCATAACGCGCAATCCTGCGCAAGGAGCGCTCAACGCCACGCTCGCCGATGCTCGTTGCCCGCGGGGTACCCGCGATGTAGATGGGGCACGGCTGTTGAATGGGTTTGGGAAGCAGATCGACGTCGTCAAAAGAATAATATCTCCCGTGGAAACTGGCGTGTTCATCAGACCAAAGAACGCGCAGGGCCTGAATCATTTCTTCCAGCCTTCCCGGTCGTTCTTTGCTTGCGATGCCCATAACATCGAGTTCCTTGGCGGCCATTGGATGCTGACTCGCAGGATATCCCATGCATGCGGCAAGCCATGTCCGTCCGCCGGATAAGACATCAAGACTCGACCACTGCAAGGCAAGCAGCACAGGATTGCGTTGCGCGATGGTCGCCATGCAGGCGACTCCGAGACCGAGCCGCGAGGTATGTCCGGCGATGGCACCTAAGAGCGGTATGCACTCCAGGCGCGGTTTACTAAGAATGCTGTCACCCACCCAGACAGCGTCGAGTTTTCCCGACGCCTCTGCTCTCACGGCCATATCGATAAGATCTTTCGGTTGGGTACCCTTGGTGACCACAGCCCGATTGGATAACGTGAGGCCAAAAGTGGTTTTTCTTAGTGCCATTGCGGGGAATATATGACGAGGCCAGGAGCCAATACAAACGCAATCGACCCTCGCCGAGTAGGTCTAGGATGATTTCGTTTTTCGCACACGCGTGTTATTCGGTTACAGTGACGAGCGGAATTGTGGAAAAACTTGATTCAACGCATACGTGCGACCATCTGCGCAATGAACGCAACGTGTCGCCGCACACGTTAAGAAATTATCTCAGCGATCTGGTCCAGTTTAACCAGTTCCTGGTTGAAAGGAAGCTCTGCCTGGAACAAGACGGGACGGTGGATGTACGCAAGGTCGATATTCATGTCGCACGGACGTACTTAGCTGCTTTAACGAAGAACCGGAAGAAGAGCTCCATGGGGCGCAAACTTGCCGCGCTGAAAGGATTTTTTCGTTATTTGGTCGCCACCCGTCACATCGAAAAAGATCCGCTGCGCCTGATTCATAGTCCCAAGCAGGAAAAGCCGCTGCCCAATTTTCTTTCGGTGGACGATGTCTTTCAGTTGTTGGGCGCGATCAAGGTGAATAGTTCTTTGGATGTTCGAGACCGCGCGATCCTGGAGGTTTTCTATTCCACGGGAATTCGGGCGAGCGAATTGGTGGGCCTCAATTGGAGTGATGTTGATTTTCAACTGGGTATAATCCGCGTCGTCGGGAAAGGTTCTCAAGGAACGGATCGTGCCCATCGGTGAGGTGGCGCTGCAGACGCTTCGCGACTACAGTCAAGAAGTGCGCACGAAATGGAGTCTGCACCTGCACGGGTGCAAACCCTGTCTTTTTGAACCATCGGGGCGGAAGGATTACGACCAGGAGTGTGGCGCGCGTGGTCGAGAAACACCTACGGGAGGCAGGAATCGCTGTGAAAATGGGTCCCCACGGACTGCGTCATAGCTTTGCCACCCATCTATTAAACAGCGGCGCCGATTTGCGGGTCATTCAGGAATTGCTCGGTCATGCCAGCCTTTCGACAACCCAACGCTACACGCACTTGAATTTGGACCAGCTGACGGCAGTCTATGACAAGGCGCATCCACGGGCATGAACCAGGCAGCTATTCGACGTCTTGAACGATTTGAACGTTTGGAACGACTTGAACTTCGATCTGTTCCAATATCTGGTTCCAATCGTTCCAGTAGTTCAGTCGCTCAAACAGTTGATGTGGCTCGAGCAACTGAATGCGATGCACGGTACAACCATATTGGCGATTCGCCGCGGCGGGAAAGTGGTGGTCGTGGGGATGGTCAGGTCAGTTTGGGCCAGACTGTCATGAAACGTAGCGCGCGCAAGGTGCGCAAGCTCCATCACGACCGTGTGATCGCCGGCTTCGCGGGAGCGACTGCAGATGCGTTCACCTTGTTCGAGAAATTCGAAGGCAAGCTGGAGCAATTCAATGGCAATCTGAAGCGAGCGGCGGTGGAGCTGGCCAAGGATTGGCGGACCGATCGGGTTTTGCGACAGCTCGAGGCGCTCTTGATTATCGCTGATGTCAACGACTTGCTGGTTATTTCCGGTAGCGGAGATGTCATCGAACCGGACGATGACCTTATCGCCATCGGGTCGGGCGGAAACTATGCTCTGGCGGCGGCCCGTGTCTTGCTCAAGCATACGCAGTTGGATGCCCGAGTCATCGCTGAAGAAGCAATGCGGGTGGCTGCAGAAATCTGCGTCTATACTAACGATCAGCTTACCTTCGAGGAGTTGCCCTAGACCTAGCAGGCTGCTGAAAAGACTCATCGTAATGTCTGCGACTCGAGTAGAGTCGAACTCGACTGGCCTATAGCTGATGGCTTGATAGCGTATGGCGTCTCAGTCCTCTATATGCCATGTTGAGCAGCGCTGCATACTGCAGTTTTCGAGCACTCTGCCATCAGCTTCAACGCTTACCTTCCGGTCGTAGGTCGAGGTTCTCGTCGAAAACAAGAGATTTGCATTTCCTGTCGAACTTGCTAGGAGTTATCCTATTCCCATGAATGAAGTTCAAAGTACGGCCTCGCCGGAAACCAGTTCTGCTGTTCCAACGCCAGTCATGACGCCCCGTGAGATTGTCTCGGAGTTGGATCGTTACATCGTCGGCCAGAAGGACGCCAAGCGCGCCGTGGCCATTGCGCTGCGCAACCGCTGGCGGCGCCAACTCGTGCCGGAGGATTTACGCGAGGAGATTGCGCCAAAAAATATCATTATGATCGGGCCAACGGGGTTGGGAAGACCGAAATCTCCCGGCGGCTAGCGAAACTCGCACAGGCGCCGTTTATCAAAGTCGAAGCCTCCAAGTTTACCGAGGTCGGTTACGTCGGACGCGACGTCGAGTCGATCATTCGCGATCTGACGGACCTCGCGGTTAATATGGTGAAAGAAGAGGAGAAGCAAAAAGTTGAAATCAAAGCCCGTGAAGTTGCCGAAGAACGCATTTTAGATCTCTTATTGCCTGCGGGTGCCGCCGCGGCGGTCGATGGAGAAGCTGTCGACAGTGCCCGTCTCCAGGGCACGAGGGACAAGCTCAAGAAAATGCTGCGTGAAGGCAAGATGGATGAGCGGTTTGTCGAAATCGAGATGACCCAGACATCGATGCCGATGATCGAGGTGCTGACGCCTCAAGGTATGGAGGGGATGGAGTTCAATTTGAAGGAGATGTTCTCCAACCTCCTGCCGAAGAAAACCAAGAAGAAGACAGTGAAGATTCCCGAAGCGATGGATATCATTACGCAGGAAGAAGCCGCCAAGCTGATCGACATGGACAAGGTGATCAGCGAGGCGGTGCGGCGGGTCGAGCAGTCGGGAATCGTCTTCCTTGACGAGATCGACAAGATCGCCGGCCGGGAATCGACCCATGGACCGGATGTATCGCGCGAGGGGGTGCAGCGAGATCTGTTGCCCATTGTCGAAGGTTCCACCGTGAACACCAAGTACGGCATGGTCAAGACTGATCATATACTTTTTATCGCGTCCGGGGCTTTTCACACGGCGAAGCCTTCGGATCTGATTCCTGAGTTTCAGGGCCGGTTTCCGATCCGTGTGGAATTGAGCTCGCTTGGGCAAGGAAGATTTTGTCCGCATCCTGACGGAGCCCAAAAACGCGCTGATCAAGCAGTACGCGGCTTTGCTCGAAACCGAGAAAGTTCACGTGAAGTTTGCGGAAGACGCGATTTTGGAGATCGCCCGGATCGCCGCTGAGGTTAATGAGCGGACGGAGAACATCGGCGCCCGGCGACTGCATACGATCTTGGAGCGCTTACTGGATGATGTCTCATTCTCTGCTCCGGAAATGCCGGGCAAGGACGTGCGCCATCGATGCCCAGTATGTCCGTGACCGGCTCACTCCCATCTTGGACAACGAGGACTTGTCGCGCTATATCCTCTGATCTATTAATGAGTTCATTGGTATCTGGACAAGGGACATTGCTTCGACCTCGGACCGACTCCTTTCGAGCGCATAGGCCGATGCTTTAAGAGGATTGTCCTTCTATGGAAAATTTCATCAGCAAGGCCGACGTCTTAATGGAAGCGCTTCCCTATTTTCGGCGCTTCTACGGCAAAACTTTCGTCATTAAGTATGGCGGTCATGCCATGATCGATGAAGAGCTGAAGGAAAGTTTTGCTCAGGACATCGTGCTGCTCAAGTATGTCGGTATCAATCCCGTCGTGGTTCACGGCGGCGGCCCGCAGATCGACGAGGTGCTGGACAAGATGGGGATCACGAGCCGCTATGTGCGCGGGATGCGGGTTACAGATCAAGAGACATTGGACATCGTCGAGATGGTTCTCGTGGGCAAAGTCAATAAAGAGATTGTCACTCTCATCAATCAGCACGGCGGCATGGCAGTGGGTTTGAGCGGCAAGGACGGTGGTCTTATTCTCGCGCGCAAAATGAATGTTACTGTTTCCGCCAATGGCGAGCCGCCGGAGATCGTCGATATCGGCATGGTAGGTGAGATCGTGGGCATCAATCCGTTGGTGATCGATTCCCTGGACGAGAACAAGTTCATTCCCGTCATCGCCCCGGTGGGCTGTGGAGATAAAGGTGAGACGTATAACATCAATGCCGACTTGGTAGCGGGCGAAGTGGCCGAGGCGTTGCACGCCGAGAAACTCATTCTCATGACCGACGTTGAAGCGGTCAAAGACAAGAAGGGCGAACTGCTCAGTACGCTCAGGGTGAATCAAGCGCGTAAGATGATCCAGGACGGCGTCGTCGCCGCGGGAATGATCCCCAAAGTAGAATGCTGCATCGATGCGCTCGAAAGGCGGCGTGGAGAAAACACACATCATCGACGGCAGGGTCAAGCATGCCGTGCTCCTGGAGATCTTCACGAAAGAGGGAGTAGGAACCGAGGTGGTGAGGAAGTAGCACATGAAGAACCGCGATGTCGCCAAGCTCACCGACAAATACGTCGCTCAGACCTACGCGCGCTATCCCATCGCCCTGGTTCGCGGCAAAGGCGCCCGGGTGTGGGACGCTGACGGGAAAGAATATCTCGACTTCCTAGCCGGCATCGCCGTGAACGGCCTGGGCCACTGCCACCCGGCCGTCGTCCGCGCGATCCAGCAGCAATCGCGCAAACTACTGCACGTCTCCAACCTCTATCATATTCTGCCGCAGTCGGAGCTGGCGCGGGAGCTTTGCCGCCATTCATTCGCTGACCGCGTTTTTTTGTAACAGCGGCGCGGAAGCCAACGAAGCCGCCATCAAATTGGCGCGGCGCTACGGCGCGGCGCATCTCGGCGGCAAATATGAGATCCTCTCCGCCCACAATTCCTTTCATGGACGCACACTCGCCACGTTAACAGCGACGGGCCAGGAAAGGTGCGGGCGGGGTACGACCCGTTGCCGGAGGGCTTTCGCCAGATCCCTTTTAATGATCTGCGGGCCGCTGAAGAGGCGATCGACACGCAAAAAACGGTGGGCATTCTCGTCGAACCGATCCAAGGCGAGGGTGGCATCAATGTGCCTGATGAAGATTATCTGCTGGGTCTCCGAGAGCTGTGCGACCGCCGTGGCTTGCTCCTCATATTCGATGAAGTACAGACCGGCATGGGACGGACCGGGAAACTTTTCGGCTATGAACACTTTGGCGTGACGCCGGATATCATGACACTGGCAAAGGCCTTAGGCGGTGGTTTACCGCTTGGGCGCAATGCTGGCACGCGAGGAGGTGGCGCAAAGTTTCGTTCCCGGAAGCCATGCTTCGACTTTCGGCGGTAACCCGCTGGCCTGCAGCGTCGGCTTGGCGGTAATGAAAACCCTGCTGCAAAGGCGGGGTGCTTAAGAACTGTGCCAAGATGGGAAAAGTTTTTGTACGCGGCTTGAGCAAACTGAAAGATCGTTTTCCTTTCGTTAAGAACATTCGCGGCAAGGGACTTATTCTCGGACTGGAGCTGGAAGTAGAGGGGGCGAAGATCGTCGATGCCTGCATGGAAGAGGGACTCCTGATTAACTGCACGGCCTATAAGGTTCTTCGTTTTGTTCCGCCGCTAACCATCACGCAAAAAGAAATCGACCGCGGGCTTGGCCATTTTAGACAAAGTGCTCGCACGCCAGTAACCAGCAGTTTTCGGCCCATGAACAAGCGCGACCTATTGAATTTCAGGGATCTCAGTCGTGAGGAGATGGTCAGGATCTTTGCGCTAGCTACGGGACTGAAACGGAAGCAAAGACAAGAGATTCCCCATCCGCTGTTGGCCCGCAAATGTCTGGCGATGATCTTCGAGAAACCGAGCTTGCGCACGCGCGTAACCTTCGAGGCTGGGATGGTTCAACTCGGCGGCCATGCTGTGTTCCTGGGCCTCAACGAAGTCAACTCGGGAGTGCGGGAGACTCCCGCTGACTGCGCCCGCAGTCTCAGTCGATGGGTGGACCTCATCACGGTGCGAACCTTTTCGCAAACCACGCTGGATGAAATGGCCGCATACGCCTCGGTGCCGGTGATCAATGCGCTCACGGATCTGTCCCATCCCTGCCAGGTGCTTGCCGATTGTCTCACGCTCATAGAGCACAAAGGGAACTGAAAGGGTTAAAGGTCGCTTTCGTCGGGGATGGCAATAATATGGTCCACTCTTGGATGGAGGCCGCGGAAAAGCTGCCGATTTCGTTCGCCGTGGCATGTCCTGAAGGTTACGAGCCGAACCGGGAAATCGAAGAGCAGGCACGAAAAGACGGGCGCGCGAATCACGGTGACGCACTCCGTCGAAGAAGCCGTCACGGGCGCTGACGCGGTTTACACGGATGTTTGGGCTAGCATGGGGCAAGAGGAAGAAAGCACGAAACGAATCAAAGCCTTTCGCGATTATCAGGTGAACGAGAGAGTCGTGGCAATGGCGAAAAAGGATGCAGTGGTTATGCACTGTCTCCCAGCCCACCGCGGTCAGGAGATAACCCACGAAGTGTTGGAAGGGCCCCAATGCATTGCCTTCGATCAGGCTGAAAACCGGCTCCATGTGCAGAAGGCGATTATGGTTTGGTTGCTCAGGAGCTTCAAAGATCTGGACGATGACCCGTGGATTACAACGTAACCGACTGCTGCCGAAAAGTTCAAATGGTTCAAGGAGTTCAAATTATTCAATGTGGGCGCCTCACCCCTAAGATCTCTTGAGCAACCGGTTACCTGAGTTTTTCAGTACACTGCTAGAGGATTAAGAAGACAAGATGAAGGTGAACAAGGTTGTTTTGGCCTATTCGGGCGGATTGGACACTTCGGTTATTTTGCGTTGGCTCATGGAACAGTACGGCTGTGAGGTTATCGCTTTCTGTGCCGACCTCGGTCAAGGCGAGGATCTGCAGGCGATTCGCCGTAAAGCGATTAAAACCGGTGCGAGCAAAGCTGTCGTCGGCGACCTGCGGGAAGAATTCGTCAAGGAGTACGTCTTTCCCATGCTGCGCGCGAATGCCGTCTACGAAGGATCCTATTTGCTGGGCACCTCGATCGCCCGGCCGCTGATTGCCAAGGCGCAGATCGATGTCGCCGCTAAAGAGCGTGCCGACGCCGTCTCCCATGGCGCCACCGGTAAGGGCAACGATCAGGTGCGGTTTGAGCTGACGTATTACGCCCTGAAGCCCAGCATCAAAGTCATCGCGCCGTGGCGTCTGTGGAATTTGCACTCGCGGACTTCGTTGGTCGCCTACGCGCGAAAGCATGGGATCGCGGTACCGGTGACGAAAGCACGGCCGTACAGCACCGATCGCAATATTTTTCATATCAGTTACGAGGGCGGCATCTTAGAAGACCCTTGGAAGGAACCGCCGGCCGATATGTTCGTCTGGTGTCGGCCGTTGGAGAAGGCGCCGAAACGGGCGGAGTATGTGGAGATCGACTATATGCGCGGTGATCCGGTCGCCTTCAATGGCAGGCGGCTTTCGCCGGCTAAACTTTTGGCCAAGCTTAACGATAGCGGCGCGAGGCATGGAATTGGGCGGGTGGACATGGTCGAGAACCGCTACGTGGGAATGAAATCGCGCGGTGTCTACGAAACGCCCGGGGGAACGATCCTTCACGCGGCGCACCGCGCGCTGGAGTCGATCACCATGGACCGTGAAGTGCTGCGACTCAGGGATGCGCTGATCCCACGCTACGCGGAGATGATTTATTATGGCTATTGGTTCGCGCCGGAGCGTGAGGTCCTGCAAAAAACCATCGATGCTGCGCAAACCAACGTCAGCGGCCGCGTTCGGCTCAAGCTTTATAAAGGTAACGTCATCGTCGCCGGACGTAAGTCCAATTCATCGCTCTATGATCCCAAGGTGGCGACTTTCGAGGAAGACGATGTTTATAACCAGGGCGATGCCGACGGCTTTATTCGGCTGAACGCCTTGCGACTCAGACTGCGCAGCCTTAGCGGCAGCAGGAGAAATAGTTTAAGGATTTAGAGAATTTGGTTTAGAAGGTTTAACGATTCTAATCGAAAATCCAAATCGAAAAGCGAGACGGGAGCAAGAGTGGTTAGGGGCAGAAAGCTCTGGGGCGGGCGGTTTGCGGGCGGAACCGCGGATTCGGTGGAAGCCTTTACGGCTTCCATCGATGTCGATTCACGGCTTTACCGTCACGACATCGCCGGCAGCATCGCCCATGCTAAAATGCTGGCGCGACAGCGGATCATCTCGGCGCGGGACGCGGCGAAAATTGTCCGCGGCTTGAAGAGCATCGAGCGAGAAATCGACCGTGGCAAGTTTGTTTTCTCTTCGGCCGACGAAGATATCCATATGAATATCGAACGCCGATTAGGCGAGAAGATCGGCGTTGCCGGAAGGAAGCTGCACACGGCGCGCAGTCGCAACGATCAAGTCGCCCTGGATATGCGTCTTTTTCTACGCGAAGAGGTCGCGCTCATCATCGAGACGCTGCAAATACTCCAGCGAGAGTTAACGGGCGCTGCCCGGAAGAATCTGGAGGTCATCATGCCCGGCTATACGCACCTGCAGCGCGCGCAGCCGGTGCGGTTTGCCCATCATTTGCTTGCATACTACGAGATGTTCGAGCGTGACCGGGAGCGGCTTTCGAGGCGGTCTCGATCGCATCAACGTGCTGCCGCTCGGCGCCGGCGCCTTGGCCGGAACCAGCTTTCCTATCGATCGAAATTACGTCGCCCAGCTGCTCAACTTTCCGCGGGTTTCGAAAAACAGTATCGACGCGGTGAGCGATCGCGACTTTATTCTGGAGTTTGTTTCAGCGGCGGCCATTCTGTTTGTGCATCTGAGTCGCCTTGCAGAGGAGCTGGTCTTGTGGTCTAGTCAAGAATTTGGATTCGTTGAGTTGCCGGATCGTTATTGCACCGGCAGCTCGATGATGCCGCAGAAAAAACCCCGACGTGCCGGAGTTGGTCCGCGGCAAGGCAGGGCGGGTCTTTCGGTCACCTGCAGGCGCTGCTCACGATCATGAAAGGGCTTGCCGCTGGCCTATAACCGGGATTTGCAAGAGGACAAGATTCCTCTCTTCGACACAGTAGATACCGTCAAGATGAGTGTGCGGATCATGGCGGAGGTCATCACGGCATGAAAATCCGCGAAGGCCAGAATGCTGGCGGCGGCGCAGGACGGCTTCATGAATGCCACCGACTTGGCTGATTATCTCGTGGAGCGCGGCATTCCTTTCGCGATGCCCATGCGATCTCGGGTAGGATCGTTCGGCACTGTGTCGCAAGGATTGCCGGATCGAAGAACTTTCGTTGAAAGAGCTGAAAGGCTTTTCAAAGAAAATCGAGAAAGACGTCTATGACTTTCTGTCTACGGAGTCGGTCGTTAATCGTCGACGCGCTTTCGGAGGCACGGCCCGGGGCAATGTCATGCGGCGGTTGAAGGAATTGAGGGCATAGATGAGAGTCTTAGTCGCTCTTGTGCTAATGCCGGTTCTGTTCTTCTCAGGCTGTGGCAAAAAGGGCGATCCGCGGGCGCCTGAGTTAGCCACGCCTCGTGTCATCGAAAATTTGAGGGCGGCATCGGGCCCGAACGGCGTGGCTCTCACGTGGGGCCGGCCGACGCAATATGTAGACGGCACGGAGCTAAAGGATCTGGTAGGCTTCGTGATTTTTCGGAAGGAGATTTCGCCGACGTGTGTAGACTGTCCGGCTCCCTATCGGCCATTGACGACGGTGGACATCGAAGATCGAGAAAAATTTGTCAAACAAAAGCAATACCGGTATTTGGATGAAGAGGCTCAGCAGAAAATGACTTATCGCTATCGGGTGTCGTCCCAGTTGAAGGACGGTTCATTGAGCGAGCCATCCAATGAAGTCGAAATTACGCGAGGTCCGTGATGCATCATTTTGAATACCGCAACGGAGAAATGTTTGCCGAGGACGTGCCCGTAAAGCGCATTGCGAAGGAAGTCGGGACGCCCGCTTATGTCTACAGCCTCGCGACGTTGAAACGTCACTTCCGCGTTTTTGATGAGGCTTTCGCAAAGATTCCACACATCGTCTGTTTCTCCGTAAAGGCAAACTCCAACATCGCGCTCTTGAGGACTTTCGCTAAAGAGGGGAGCGGGTTCGACATCGTTTCCGGCGGCGAGTTGTTTCGGGCGCTCAAAGCCGGAGCCGACCCGAAAAAGATCGTCTTCTCCGGCGTCGGAAAGAAGAAGGAGGAAATCGAATACGCGCTTAACTCCGGCATCCTGATGTTCAATGTTGAGTCGGAGCATGAGATGGTTGCTTTGAACGAGATCGCGGGCGGGATCGGCAAAAGGCGCCCATCAGCTTGCGGATTAATCCGGACGTCGATCCGCAAACTCATCCTTATATTTCCACCGGCATGAAAAAGGCCAAGTTCGGCGTCGATATCAAACGCTCCGTCGAGAGTTACAGGAAAGCCGCTGCGCTGCCGAATCTGGAAGTCGTCGGTGTCGATTGCCACATCGGTTCCCAGCTAACTTCCGTTTCTCCGTTTCGTCGATGCCCTGGCGCGGGTGCGTGAATACCTGGATCGTGTTCTGGTCGGTTCCTTGCAAAAAGACGGCGCGCGAATCCGTTATCTCGATTTGGGTGGCGGCTTGGGAATCAGTTACAAAGATGAAACACCTCCTCAGCCGGAGGAATACGCCAAGGCGATTATACAGGGCTGTGGAAGGACTCGATGTGACTCTGATCCTCGAGCCTGGTCGGGTCATCGTGGGTAACGCGGGCATTCTCCTTACGGAAGTACTCTACCTCAAGGAGACTGACGAAAAGAAGTTCGTCATCGTCGATGGCGGGATGAACGACCTCATTCGGCCCGCGCTTTACGGCTCCTACCAGGCGATTCAGCCGGTGGTGCAAAACAACGGTGCGAAAATCGTGGCGGACGTCGTCGGTCCGATCTGCGAGAGCGGGGACTTCTTCGCCAAAGACCGGGAGATTGCGCGGCCCGATCGCGGTGATCTGCTGGCGGTGATGAGCGCGGGCGCCTACGGCTTTACCATGGCGTCGAACTACAATTCCCATCCGAAGCCGCCAGAGATTCTGGTGGATGGCGACAAGTACTATGTGATCCGAGCGCGGGAGAGTTTTGACGATCTCGATCCGGGAGAAACGATACCGCCAGAGCTACAATGAAGTCAGCGATTAGTAGGGCTAAACTCGAAACAGTAAGCAAGATGGAAATCCAGTTCACCAAGATGCATGGTTGCGGCAACGACTTCGTTTTTCTCGATTGCCTCAAGAAGAACATCGACGGCCTGGAGTCGATTGCAAAACAACTGTGCGACCGACGGTTCGGCATCGGCGCCGATCAGCTGCTTACGATTCATCCTTCGAAAGTCGCCGACTTCAAGATGGAGATCTACAACGCCGACGGCGGCCAGGTAGAGATGTGCGGCAACGGCATTCGCTGCTTTGCCAAGTATGTTTACGACCATGGCATTACGAAGAAGCGCGAGCTGGAAGTCGAAACCCTAGCGGGCATCATTCGCCCGAAGATCGTCGGTGAGTTGGTCGAAGTGGACATGGGGCGAGCCGATTCTGGAGGGAGAAAGATTCCCGTAGATGCCGATGGCCAGATCATCAATCATCCGCTGACGGTCGACGGCGTAAGCTTATCAAGTCACGTGCGTCTCCATGGGCAATCCCCATTGCGTGCTTTACTTGGATGACATTGATTCCCTGGACCTAGAAAAATCGGGCCGCGTTTCGAGCATCATCCTTTTTTCCCAAGCGGGTGAACACGGAGTTTATCAAAATTTTGAGTCCCAACGAGGTAAGAATGCGGGTGTGGGAACGAGGCGCTGGAGAAACCTGGGCTTGCGGCACCGGCGCCTCAGCAGTTGGCGTTGCCGGGGTTCTCACGGGTCGGACCGAGCGAGAAGTGACGATCCACGTCAAGGGCGGAGATCTGTTCATCGAATGGCGGGATAATAACCGCGTCTACATGACGGGCGGAGCCGAGGAAGTTTTTCACGGCACCGTCAAGGTTCATTGGGAGAGCGTATGTTTGCTGGTTCCATGGTTGCTCTAGTTACGCCTTTCAAAGACGGCAAGGTCGATTGGCCAAGCCTCGAAGCTTTAGTGGAGTTCCACATCAAGAACGGCACAAACGGCATCGTCCCGTGCGGGACTACCGGCGAGTCGGCGACGCTTGACCACAAGGAGCACCACGAAGTCGTGGAAACGAGTGATCAAGGCGGTCAACAAGCGGGTCCCGGTCATCGCCGGGACCGGGTCGAACTCCACTGCGGAAGGGGTTGAGCTGACAAGAGGGGCGGAGAAGGCCGGCGCCGACGGCGCGCTGATGATTTCACCCTATTACAACCGGCCTACCCAGGAAGGCATTTATCAGCACTACAAGAAAGTCGCTGAGTCGGTGGGCATTCCAATCATCGTTTACAACATTCCCGGTCGTACCGGATCAAAGATCGAGCCGGAAACTTTGGCGCGGTTGGCGGAGATAAAAAACGTTGCTGGGGTCAAAGAGGCCACACGGCTCCGTCGATCAGGCCATCGACGTGATTCGTCTTTGCGGTGACAATCTGGCGGTCTATTCCGGCGAGGATTCTTTGACCTTCTCGCTAATGGCCCTGGGCGGCAAAGGTGTTATCTCTACGGTCGCGAATATCACGCCCAAAGAAATGTCGCAGCTGACGGATGCCTGCTTGAAAGGGATTGGGAGAGCGGGCGCAAACTTCAACTGAAACTGATTCCGTTGATTCGAAGTGTCTTTCTCGAGACCAATCCGATTCCTATCAAAACCGCGCTCTCGCTCGATGGGTAAGTGCACGGGCGAGCTGCGTCTCCCTCTGACGCCCATGTCAGAAGGTAATCTGAAAAAGCTGCAACAACAGATGGCCGAATTCGGTTTGCTCTAGTTCCCATGGCGTTGGGCCTCATTGTTTGCGGCGTCGGCGGGCGCATGGGCGGGGCGGTCGTGCGTGCCGCAGCCCAGACTCCTGGCATTCGGCTCGCTGCGGCGATCGATAAACCCGGAAGCGCGCGGCTGGGAAAGGACGCCGGTGAAACTTCAGCAGCTGGACATTTGGGCGTCACGATCAGCGACAGAATAGAGCAACATCTGAAGTCCAGCACAGTTATTATTGACTTCACTAACCCGGAGGCTTCGTTAGGTTATCTGCGCGCCGCAACCAAGAAGACAGTGCCCATCGTTATTGCTACAACCGGATTCAACTCGACGCAATTGGCGGAGATCAAACAGCTCGGTCGGCGTACGCCTATTCTCGCTTTCGGCCAACACGAGCTTGGGCGTGAACGTGCTCGTCTCTCTTCTTGGCAAAGCCGCCAAGATGCTTGGCGAGGATTACGATGTCGAGATTATCGAAGCCCACCATCGCTTCAAAAGGATGCTCCGAGCGGAACCGCGCTCGCCTTAGGTCGGTCGGTGGCGAAAGCGCTGAATCGCGATTTGGACAAAATCGGCATCAACGGCCGCAAAGGCATTGTCGGTGAACGATCAAGAAAGAAATTGCGCTGCTTTCCGTCCGCGCCGGCGACATCGTCGGCGAGCACACCGTCATCTTCGGCGGCATCGGCGAGCGACTCGAATTCATCCACCGCGCCCACAGCCGCGACACCTTCGCCCGCGGCGCTATTCGCGCCGCCCAGTGGCTCGCGAAACAAAGGCCAGGCCTCTACAGCATGCAGGATGTGCTCGGCTTGACATAGATCGATAGCTTGGTGCGCTAAAAATCGGCGTTCAGCCGATCGCAATGAGTCGCTTTTGACTCCTCCTCCTTCATCGATTAGATTAAAATACATTTGTGATCAGGTTAAGGCTGGTCTAATGGTAGACATGGACAAGATCGTGTCGCTGTCCAAGCGACGCGGGTTTATTTTTCAGTCGAGTGAAATCTACGGCGGCACTTGGCTCCGCGTGGGACTACGGGCCTTTGGGTGTCGAGCTCAAGAACAACGTGAAGCGTCTCTGGTGGCGCGATAATGTTCATCTGAGAGACGACATGGTGGGGCTCGATGCCGCCATTACCATGCATCCAAGAGTTTGGGAAGCCAGCGGGCACCTGGCAAGCTTCTCCGATCCTTTTACAGGTTGCCTTGATTGCGGCAGGCACTACCGCGCAGATCACGTTGAGGAGGCGAGGAAGAACAGCAAATGGTGGCAGAGGTTAATGGAAGTTCGCGCCAAAGGAACGTGGTCTGCCGTTGTCAACTGGGTCAAGGGTGATGGTGAAAAACTCGCCCCCAACTTGACCTCTGTCAAACAGGCAGAAGCATTTGCCGAAAGAGATTTCTCTCGTTACCCCGGACCACATCAGCTCTCAGAGAGTGAATTCATCAAAGAGGTCGGCGGGTCGGAATCCATTTGTCCGAGCTGCGGTGGAAGACTTTCCGAGCCGAGACCTGCAGGCCTGATGCTCGAAACCTCTCTCGGGCCGGTGCAAGAAACAGCGATCAAAGGTTTATCTCAGGCCCGAGACCGCCCAGGGAATCTTTGTCAATTTCGACAACGTCCTTCAGGCCTCACGGAAGAAATTGCCTTTCGGAATCGCCCAGATCGGCAAGGCGTTTCGGAATGAGATCACGCCGGGTAATTTTACATTCCGCACGCGGGAGTTCGAGCAGATGGAGATCGAGTTTTTCTGTCATGCCGGGGACGGATGAACAATGGCATCAAAAGCTGGGTCGATGAGCGCTTTGCCTGGTACCAGCGCTACGGCATACGCACAGGAAAATATTCGTCTGCGCGAGCATGAGCTAGGACGAGCTGGCGCACTATGCCAAGCGAACGCGCCGACATCGAGTATCTTTTTCCGATGGGGTGGAGCGAGCTCGAAGGCATCGCCAATCGCACCGACTATCGATCTAAAACAGCACTCCCAGTTCAGCGGCAAGGCGCTCGAGTATTTCGACGAAGAGAGCAAACAAAAGATCGTTCCCTATGTCATCGAGCCCTCCGCCGGCGCGGATCGATCGACCCTCGCGTTCCTGGTGGACGCTTATCAACGAGGAAGAGGTCAGAGGAGAAAAGCGCGTCGTTCTGAAATTTCATCCCGAGCTGGCGCCGATCAAGATCGCGGTGCTGCCGCTGCTGAAAGAACGATCGGATCGTGGAGACAGCAAAGAAACTCACCGCTGACCTGCGTCGACGCTGGTACGCTGTCTACGACGACACGGCATCCATCGGTCGTCTCTATCGGCGCCAAGACGAAGTGGGCACGCCTTTCTGCGTTACCGTCGACGTCCAGACGGTGGGCGACGAAAGAGCGCCGGCGGATGACAAAGTCACGATTCGCGATCGCAATACCATGGAGCAGGTTCGGGTTTCGCTGTCGACGCTTGAGTCCACCATGGAAAAGCTCATGGCCGGAAAGTGGGCCGAGGTGGCGCAAGAGCACGGCATCACGAAATCATAGCTTTGACGGTTCATGGACCGGGGAAAAACACGACACAGGGTCGCTAGAAGGATGAGCCTCCGGCGAGTCGGGTTCAAAACGTTCAAGCTGTTCAAGTCGTTCAAAACGTTTGGAACGATTTGAACTATTTGAACGGATGGAACTCTGATGAGCACAGACCCATTGCCCCGAAGGGTTTGTCCCTTGAGCGTTGCTTGTCAGTGAAACATTGAGGCCGGGCTCAAAAGACTTCAGCTAAGAGGAAGTAAAGATTCTTCACCATTATCACCGCGTCAAGTTTCTCATTGACCGCTACCGCCGTTTCCTCATCCTCGGCATCCTTTCTCTCATCGCGACGGACTTCGCCGGCATGGCGTTCCCCTGGCTGATCAAAGACGCCATCGATACGACGCTGTACAAGGCCGACGGCTCGGTGTCTTTACTGCGATACCCGTTATTGATCCTGGGCGCGGCGATGCTCCAGGGTTGTTTCCGCTACGGCTGGCGCATCAATATTAACGGTTTCTCGCGGCGCTGTGAGGCGGATCTGCGGGATCGGGTCTTCTCCCACCTGCAGAAACTGCCGCTGGATTATTTCCAGCACACCAAGACCGGCGATCTGATGTCGCGACATGACCAATGACATTCAGGCCGTGCGCGAGCTGATGGGGTTCGGCTCGCTGGCCATCGTCGATGCCATGGTCGTGATTATTTTCAGTCTCACGCTTCATGATCAGCGATCGATCCTTGGCTCTACTCTGTGGTCAATGCTGGCGATGCCGCTGATCACCGATGGTGGTGCGTTTCTTCGGCCGGCATATCTTTCGTTGGTCGCGGGATACGCAGGAGCAACTGAGTGTCATGAGCGCCTATGTGCAAGAAAATCTGGCGGGCGTTCGGGTGGTGCAGGCCTACGCCCAGGAGCAAAATCAAGTCAACGGGTTTGCAGCCATCAGCGGCGCTTACCGACACAATACCATGTGGCTCGACCACGCTCTGGGGAATCTTCTGGCCGTTGATGCAAGTGCTGGCCGGGAATCGGGGCGACCATCGTGCTCTGGTTGGGAGGCCGCCAAGTATTGCAGGGCACGATGACCCTCGGAGAATTCGTCGCCTTCAACGGCTACCTGGCGATGCTGACATGGCCGCTCATGGCCGTCGGCTACGTTGTCAATCAATACCAAGAGGCACGGCGGCGCTGAGCCGGGTCGTTTGAAGTTTTGGATACGCCGGTTTCGCCTCGTTACGAGATCATTGAATCGCCTGTGCCGTCGAGCTTTGACCCGGGGCTCCGTCGAATTCCGTGATCTCACTTTCGCGTATGCGGCCGAGTCACGGCCCGGTGCTGAAGAGACATTAATCTGCATGATTCCTCCCGGTAGAATCTGCGGTATCGTCGGAGAAACAGGTTCCGGCAAGAGCACCTTGGTCAGTTTGCTGCTCAGGCTTTATCGAGCCACCCGATGGAACGGTTTTTGTCGATGATACCGATATCAAGCGCATACCGCGTTGCCGAAGTGGAGGCCGCCGTCGGCTATGGTCTCGCAGGATATCTTTCTTTTTCCGGCACGATCCGCGACAATATTCTGTTCGGCGTTGACAACGTCGATGGCGAACGAGCCGAAGAAGCGGCGCGGGTCGCACAGCTGCTGCCGGCCATTCGAATCGTTCAGCCATCAATTCGACACCGTCATCGGCGAGCGCGGCGTCCGCCTCTCCGGCGGCCAAAAGCAACGCACCGCGTTGGCCCGAGCGATCATCAAGAACCCACCGATTCTGATTCTCGACGATGCCTTCTCCAGCGTGGACGTAGAAACCGAAGAAGAAATTCTGCGGGAACTGAACACAGTTCATGCGAGGGTCGCACGACTTTGCTCATTTCCCATCGCATCTCAACGGTGCGGGATGCGGATCATGATCGTCTACTTGAGAGACGGCGAGAATCATTGAGCTGGGCACGCACGACGAGCTAGTTGACAGGCCGAGGCGCCTACTACGAGCTTTATCAACGGCAGAGATTGGCGCGACAAGTGGAGTCCATGAAACATCAGGAAGAGGAAAGACCGTGACAGCGAAGAGATTTCACGGCGAAGACGAGATCCTGGGTAAGGCTTATGATGCCCGTTTGATGGCGCGGATCCTGCGTTATCTGCGGCCCTACTGGAAACTGCTTACGGTCTCGTTCACCTTTTTGCTCTTGCAGACCGGGCAGCCAGTTGCTCGGACCCTACATCACCAAGATCGCCATCGATCGGCTACATCGCCGAACCACGACATCCATGGACTCGATCTCATGGCGCTGGCTTATCTCGGGGGCTGTTCTCTTAGGTTTCGTCGTGCTGTTCATCCAGACCTACACCACCGAATACACCGGCCAACGGGCCATGCACGACCTGCAGGATGGAGATATTTTCCCATTTGCAAACGCAGGACATGGCCTACTTCGACCGCAATCGCCGTAGGGCGTCTGATGACTCGAACCGTCAACGACGTCGGAAACGCTCAACGAACTTTTCAGCACCGGCGTCGTCGGACTGTTGGGCGATTTGTTCACTGTGGCTTCGGCATTGCGGCGGTCATGCTCTGGCTGGACTGGCAACTGGCGCTCGTTTGTCTCACGGCATTTCCCGGCGATTCTTTACATCAGCCGATTTTATCGCCGCCGCGCGCGCGAGGTCTACCGCGAAAGCCGGCTGATCCTGGCGCGGCTCAACGCCGAGCTTGCAGGAGAACATCGCCGGGATCGGCAACCGTCCAGGCCTTCGGCCAGGAAGCGAAGATGTACCGCCGCTTCCAACGAGATCAACCTACAGCTACCGTAACGTCTTGCTGCGCAGCGTGCGGTACAACGCCGTGTTTTTTCCGATGATCGAAATCTTCAGCGCGCTGACCATCGGCCTTCTGCTATGGTACGGCGGCGGATTGATTCTGCAGCAGACCATTCAGGCGGGCGTCATCGTTGCCTTTATCCAGTATATCCAACGCATGTATCAGCCGATCCGCGATCTTGGCCGAGAAATACAACATCATGCAGGCGGCCATGGCGTCGTCGGAAAGGATCTTCGCGCTGCTCGATACGCCGGCGACCGATCAAGAATCCGGTCACGTCCGAAAGCCGTCGAAGCAGTTTCGCCGGCGAGGTCGAATTCAAAGATGTGTGGCTGGCCTACAACGCCGGTGAGAACCGGTTCTCAAGGAGATTTCTTTCCGCGTGCGCGCCGGGAGAAAAGTCGCTTTGGTCGGCGCGACGGGCGGCGGCAAGACATCGATCATCTCGGCGCTTTGCCGGTTCTATGATGTCGACGCGCGGCGCGATCCTGGTGGACGGCATCGACATCCGGGACTGGGATAAGCAACAACTTGCGCCGCCACGTTGGGCTTGGTGTTGCAGGACGTGTTTCTTTTTCCGGCGATATGGCCACGAACATCACGCTTGGCGGACCCGCGCATCAGTGAAGAGCAAATGATTGAAGCGGCGCGCCGCGTTCACATCGCGCCGTTCATTGAGAAGCTGCCGCGATCGTTATCACCAAGAAGTCCAAGAACGAGGGTCGACTCTCTCGCAAGGGGCAGCGCCAGTTGCTGTCGTTTGCCCGCGCGCTGGCGTTCGATCCGCAGAATCCTGATTCTCGACGAGGCTACCAGCTCGGTGGATACGCGAGACGGAGATGTTGATTCAAGACGCGCTGCATGAGCTTCTCGAAGATCGGACGGCGCTGATCATCGCGCACCGGCTGTCCACGATTAAGACACGCCGACAGAATTCTAGTGATTCACAAGGGTGAAATCTGGGAGCAGGCGAATCCACCAGGAACTGCTTGCGCAAGGCGGTCTGTACGCGCGCCTGTATGATTTGCAGTATCGCTTTCAGAACGGAGAGCGACCCGACAGCGGCCCAGCTCTATCAAACCGAGCCTCAGAGCCGGCTTAGCTTTTAAACGATCAACCCCAGCGGCGCAGAAGTTGTGCGGAAGCCGGGAAAAATCTTGCGCGAGCTCCTTCTGCCCCAGGTGCCGTGAAATCACCTCGACCGCAGACCGTACGGAAATCGGTGGTCAAGTTGAGATCTCCGACCTTCGTAGAGTACTTCGGGCGCGAGACCCGGCCAGCGGCCATAGACCTTGCCGCCGCGCACGCGGCCGCCGAGGGCAAACATGACATTGCGCATGGCCGTGATCTGTGCCGCGGTTGCCGTTCTCCCGCGCCGTGCGGCCGAACTCCGACAGGGTGATGAGCACCACGTCCTCGATCCGATCTCCCAGGTCGCGATAGAAAGTCGCCAAACCTTCGGCCAGATCTTTGAGGCGATTGGCCATTTGACCTTTGGCACCGCCTTGATTCACGTGGGTATCCCAGCCCTGGATCTCCGTAAAGGCGATCTCTAAGCCGACGTCGGCTTTGATGAGACGGGCGATTTGCGCGAGGCTCGGGCCGAAGCGGCCGGCGGGATAGCGCTCCGTGGAGGGCGGGATCTTTGACTCGACCTGACGGATCTGGGCCATTGCCGCGAAAGATTCTGGCCACCAAACCGAAACAGTGTATCCGCTGTGTTGGCATAGAGCTTTTGTAATGCTCCCGCCATCGATTCATTGCGCAAACGAAATTCATCGATGGACGACAAGGTCAAAGCCGATGCGTTGCCGGCGAGCATGCGCGGCAACTGTGCCGTCAGCGGCCACGCCCTCGGAATGGCGCCTCAGCGTTTTTCTCGGCGAGGTACCGATTGAGCCAGCCATCCGGCGTGCTTTTAATTCCGGGCGTGCCGATTTCCATATAGTCCTGGGCATCGAAATGGGAGCGCGTGTTGTCGGGTGATCCTGCTGCATGCACGATCGCTAGGTGGCCTTTGTCGTAGATACTCTTGAGCGGTGCCAGCGCTGGATGAAGTCCGTAAAAACCGTCGAGGTCAATGACTCGGTCTTCGCCGGAGGCGGGCTCCGGCGATGGCGATGCTCGGTCTCAAGGTGTAATAAGCGCGGTCTTTGAACGGGATAACCGCGTTCAGGCCATCCATAGCTCCGCGCTGGAAGACCACTACCATCACCTTGCCCCTGGCCTGCTTGCTGTGCTTCTGCGGTGCGGACAAGAAAAGCGGGGAAGCCCCAGGGCTAGAAAGCCTAGGCCGGTTGATTTGAGAAAACGGCGACGTGACGAGTTCATGCTTACCTCCTTTGGAATTCCGGCGCAGCCATGAGCAGGGCGATGGCTTGACTACCTTCGGTTTCTCCAAGAGCCGAGCGGGTCGCCGTCGACAGCGCGTCGGGAGCGATCAGGCGCACAAACGAATCTTTGTCGCCGAGCGCCTCGAGTCTTAGACGCGCGCCAGGAATCCGATTGGCGATCAAGTCAGTCGCAAAATTCATTCTCGTGAGCAGCATGTCGGGGCTGGTCCAGGAAGCGGCGACATCCGGGTAACCGGTGGGCGGCTGGGCCAGGAAAAGCGGTTCGCCCATGCGGCCGAGATAACGCAGCAGCTGATGCGACAATTGAACTTCGGCGCCGGTGGCGCGCAAGGCGCTGGCAACGAAGTCCAAGGGTTTCTTCACTTTAGCCTGATAGGTTTCCGGCGAGAAGAATTCCGGCGAATCGATGAGGGTTCTGAGGACTGTCGGAATGTCGCCGTCGCTCTTGCTAAATGCTTCGGCTGCTCTGTTGACAAGGGACGGCGGCGGATCGTCGGTGATGAATCGCCGGGCCAGTTTCAAGGAAACAAAACGAGCCGTCGAAGGATGGTGGGACAAAGAGATCAATGACGCGCAGGCCGTCTTCCATTCCTCCTCCCGGCGGGATGCGATTGCCGAGAACGATCTTCTCGCCGTTGTCGTGGATCCGCGGTTCGAAATAGAAGCCGCCTTCGCCGCGCGGCTGGCGGATCGTCCAGCCGGTCAAGCAACGGGCCACCTCTTGGACGTCCCGTTGGGTATAACCGCCATCGACGCCAAGCGTGTGCAATTCCATAAGCTCGCGGGCGTAGTTTTCATTCAGTCCCCGTCGCCGGTTGTTGGGGCCTCCCATCCGCGCGGCCGGCGCGTTGGGATTGGCGCTCAGCCAATTGTCGAGATAAAAGAGCATCGCCGGACTTTGCGACGTAGCGAGCAAGAGGTCGCGGAAACGGCCCAAGGCATGGGGTCGAATGGTGTCCCGGTCGTAAGCGGTGGTCAACCAACGATCGGCTCCCTTCGCGGAGAAAACATTGAAAGTGGTTGCTCCAAAAATCCACCATGATCTCATAGAGCTGTCGCTGGCTATAGACCGAGCGCAATAGCCGTGCCTGTTGCAGCTCAAGAATGACAAGCGCGCGGCCCTTGCATTTGCTGCTGGCCCATCATCTCTTGCTGACCGGCTTGTTGCCTGGGCAGCGGGTAAAGCTCGATCAGCTCGCGGCTGCTGAGTCGCATGGTTTTAGACCGGCGAGTTTCTCCTCTGCGAGGGAGTCGGAAATTCTTTCAGGATGGAGTTGCTCTTCGAGGTAGGCGGGATTCCCAACCGGTTGACTTTTTGGACTTCTTCTCGCGTCGGTCCGAAGCTGGTCCGGTTCAAGAAGTGAACGAACTTCTGTTCCTCGGTTAGCCGTGTGCTCATGGTCTCAGTCCTTGTCTTTACTTGTCTGGTTGAATTTGTCTTTGAACTGTTGCCGCAAAGCCTTTTTTTCTTCCGGTGAGAGTCGCTCCAGCTTCTCGCGCAGTTGCTGTTTCTGCTCCGGTGAAAGCCGCTCGGCGCGCTCGCGGAACTTGTCGCGCAATTGCTGTTTTTCTTCGGGAGAGATTACGGAATTTTTCCTGAAACTCTTCCCTGAGCGCGCGCCGTTTCTCGGGAGGCAAGTCGCGGAAGCGATCAAATCGCTCTTTCAGGGCCTGACGACGCTCCGGCGGAAGCTCGCGCCACTGTTGCCAGCGCTGCTGCAACTGTTGCCGCTGATCGGGGAGAGGCCCTGCCAACGCTCGTAGTTCTTGCGCACTGTCGCCTTTTCGTCGGGCGAAAGACGGCGCCAGTTGTCATAGCGCTTCTGGAGGTCAGCCTTTTCTTCCGGCGGCAGAGCCTTCCAGCGCTGGTAAGCGATCGCGCAGCTCTTGTTTTTCCTCCGGGTCAATTTCTGCCAGCGTTCCAGCGCTCCTTGTTCAGTCGCGGCAGGCGCATCGCCTGGTGGCGTTGACTGGCTCTGCGCCGCAATAGGTGACAAGAGCAAGGCAGAAGCCCAAGAGATGGAAGGAGTTTCATGAGGGGATTCACTTCGCCGCCTCCTTTCTTTTGGACGGCAACGACTTCTGCGGGCGCGTATCTGAACTCTGACCAACCTGCTCCACTTGCGACAAATCCTGCATCATCTCCGCCTGCTTGATCATTTCCATCTCACGCAAAAATCCATCATGCGTAGCATTTCTTTGTCAGGGAGCCGAGCCGTCTTTGTTGGCGGCAAAGCCAACCTGTTGAGACTGTCAAGACGAGAAGCATTATGGGCCAAGTCACGTGTCTCATGAAGGTCGATCTCACTAGACTGAGCCTTTGACCGGGCTGCCCATGTCTTCGAGAAAATCCATGGCATCGAGAACCTCCATGGTTTTGAAGAACTCCAAGTTTTCGGCCGCCGGCAAAATCTCCATGAATGCTTCATCGTCCTGCGGGACTTCCTTGGGGCCCAGAATCCCTTGCCAAGAGTCAACGTCAGGGCCAATATCGCCACTGCCGCCGTCGCGGAAACGGGAATTGCCCAGGGCTGGAAGAATGACGCTGAGACTCTGCCACCATGATTTTCTCTCGCTCGTATCGGCGAGCTTGCGGCGCATCTCCCGACTGTAATCATCCCAGAATGCCTGCGGCGGCTCGTCGGGCTTGACGGTCAGGGGAGAATTGACTCCAGCTCTTTCAGGTAGAACCGGCAGGGCTCGCAACCTCGCACATGGTCATCCACCGCTGTGCGCTCGCCGCCGCCAAGTTCGCCGTAATAATAGAGCACCAGATCCTCTTCGAATTGCCTACAAGCTACGGCAGCCGATTTGTCATGTTGCGCCATACGACCTCCTAGGCGAACTCCGCCAGGGTTTGGCGGAGCGCCGTCACCGCGCGATGGAGATGAACTTTAACCGTGCCCTCGGCGGTCTGCATCATTTCCGCGATCTCTTTGATAGAAAGCCCTTGGTTGTTTTTCAAAATGAAGGCCGTCCTCTGCTTCGGCGGCAACGCTTCCAGCGCAATGCCGACTTTCCGCGATAACTGTCCGGCCAGGACCTGTTGATCAGGCGAAGGCGGCTTTTGCGACACCTGGCTTGGCTCCACCTGGTTTTCGATGGTTTCGTTAAACTCTTCGGCGAAGGTGCGCTTTTTTCGCCGTTTGTAGTCCAGGCACACATTGACGAGAATCCGGTAGAACCAGGTATAGAAACTTGACCGGCCGTCGAAATTGCCCAGATGCGTGTAGGCGCGCAAAAATGCTTCTTGAGAGAGGTCCTTTGCTTCCTCGCGATCGCGGGCGAAATCGAACGCAATGCGGTACGCCTTCTGTTTGTGCCGCTCCACGAGTTCCTCGAAAGCCCTGTGATCACCATTTCGAGCTAAGGCCACGAGATCTTCATCTCCGGGCTGCACGGCTGGACTCCGACTCATGAGACATGATTATACCACGTGCGAAAGCCAAGAGACGGCCGCCACGACATCAGGAGGTGGAGGCCATTAAAGCCGACAGAGAGGGGGCTTAATTGCTTGCTTTCGAGTCGTTGACATCGCGTCGTAGCTCGCGTTTGTCGCCATGGAGCTCTCGTCGGTCGCCACGGCGTTCCCGGTGATCCCTCCTGAGTTCGTGCCTATCGCTTTTGATCTCTCTTCGACCGCCGCGGATCTCTTTTCGATCCTGCGCGATCTCTGTGTCGCCGGCGCCGCTCTTAATGTCGCCACGCAGTTCCCTTCGGTCTCCTTTAAGCTCTTTGAAATCGCCGCGCAACTCCCGGTGGTCCCCACGAATCTCTCTATTATCCTGGTGCAGTTCTTGGTGATCCTGTCGCAGCTCCTTAAAATCGCTCTTGATTTCCCCATCCGCGGCAAAAGCCGAGGCGCTGACAAACAATTAAGGATGACGCCATAAAGCCGGCCCCGAGTATCTTTGATAATCTATCCATGATCTTTATCGTCCTCCATTGTTAGCCATTACGGCCATTTTCCAGGTTAGACGTGACCTTTCCCGGAAAGTTTACCCGCGCCATTGCTTCACTTTGCTTTGACAACGGAGGCAGACTTGGGTATGTGAAAGCCTGGTGACTGCAATTTGTTCAAAAGCCAGCGCTCCAAGACATGTAGCGTCTGGTTAGCCTGCTGCTGTTTCTGACGGTGTTTTCCTGCCGTTGCATTTTCATCCCGTCGCGGTAACGGCCCACATAACTAAAGAATGCAGCTGCATCCATGGTGCTCGTACCGAAATGGGAATGGCTCCGGTCCAGGTGGACTGGACACCGCCGATTCAACAGGTTTCCTACGAGCCTTTAGAGCTCCAGCTTCCTTCAGGATTGGTTAACACTCTTCAGCTCATCCGCGCGCCTCCAGCTCTCTAAGAGCTATTCCGAAATTCCTCTCCGATCTAGTTGTTATTAGTGGAACTGCCGCGGTTTAAATGCACCTCGGCGGCTAAGCTGTATTGTCAGACAGACAGCCTTTGGCTGGTTGAAGGATCTGGATGAAAAGTTTCCTTGGCGGGGCCACGATCGTGGATGGACTCTCTAGCCACCACGGTATCGATTGCATGCGCGATTCAGTGCACCCCTCTTTCCGCCGCTCATAGGCGTAATCCCTCTGGTGGAATTAGGGTTTCTCACTGGAGAGGGCATTTGACGAGGCCTTTATAGTCACTTCGATCGTGTTAGCCGCCGGCAGCTTCAGAGCTCCGAAATGCAAAGACAATACATAATGATTCTATTTCTTGCCTTGGCCTTACTTCTCTCAAGGCGGTTTGTTTTCCCGAGGAGTCCGCGCCGGCCTCTCAGACAGTTCGTTACAAATTAGCGAAAGCGGCCCGTACCTTTCTGGGGCTACCGTATCGCTGGGGAGGAATGTCGGAGCGTCGGGGCGCTGACTGCTCGGGTTTAGTCAAAATGATTTTGCTAAACTGCACGTCGAGTTGCCACGGACTTCGCGCGGAACAAATTCAGATCAGGTCAGGAGGTTCCTCTGGACAACCTCGAAACGGGCGACTTAGTGTTTTTTCGTTCTGGGGTGACACACCCACTCACGTACGGTGTCTATATAGGCAATCATCAATTTTTACATGCCGAGAAAAAGGCCGGGCGAGGTAATCATCACCGATCTGAGCCAGCCCTGGTACGCCGAGAGGTTTTGGGCGCGCGTCGTGTCGTGGATGCATCGAAATACGATCGCGGTACCTAAAATATTAGGAAGGGAAGTGTCAGGTGGCGATCCGCAAGGCACTCGAGGCATGTCGCGGCTAAACAGGTAAATAAGGATATGAAGATAAAGTATACTATCAGGATCGGACTTGTCAGCGTATTGCTCAGGAGCGACAGGCTGCACGCCAGCAGTTGTTATTCCTCTCCCGCCCACTGTTCGCCGGATAGCGGTTCTGCCGCCATACTATCCTGGCGCCGCCGATACTCCCACAGCCAGCACCGACAGCGATCTCCTGCGTCCGCTCCGAGATGACTGTGGGAGACGTGCTCGCCCAACAGGCTCGCATGCGGCTTGCGGAGAAGGGTCTCGACGTCGTTGCACCGAACGTTGTGCAGTTGGCAACCGGGGATCGTGTGCCCACTAGCCCGCAGATGGCGGGGCAAATCATGGAAAAGGCGAACCTTGACGCGAGCGGCTCTGTATATCGAGGTGCGGCGCTGGGAGCCGATGCCGAACGCACGGGCGCTGAAAGCGGACGGCATAATCGTCGGGTTGGACGTGGTCGATCGTTGATCCGAAACGGGCACGATACTGTGGCAGGTACACCGTCCCTCGCCGCCCGGTTCCGCTTTACGGCATCGTGCTAACCGGCCAAGCCAATGTCTTTGTAGCCGAGACGGTTATGCGGGAGGTATTCGCTCAAAGCCATGACTAGGGAATCTCCGTGCAGGGGAGTCGCTTCTTGCTTGACAACCCGCCACCACTTAACTAACGTCGGTGCGGTGTCCTTTCGATTTTTCAAAAAGAAGGGTCCAACCACCTCGCCGTGTCGTCGCGGCAATAGTCCTTTCTTTGTTTTCTTTCTGCCCTTACATCTCCATTTTTTCAATTCCACCGCACGAGTCGGCAATGAATGTAGCTGCTATCATGGAACACGAATCCACGCAGGTGTTAACTTCAGCGCTAGCTGAGCAACGTCCCTCTCTTCAGATTTTCTCCATTACGACTCATGAAGCTCAAGTTTTTGGTACGCTTTCAATAAAGTTTCCCGCGGTTCGCGCGCTCCATCTTCACTCCCTCTGTAATTCTTCCTTCACGCGTAAATTTATTAATTTTTCTCTCCCTGGTTGGGAGGGGATAGATTGCTGTTTTGTAGGGGGGTGGATTTATGGATTTATGTCAAACTAGATTGCAAACCACATCCGCGGTATTTGTATTAAGCTTGGTGATCTTGTTTCCGAGAGTGGGACTGTCACAGGAAGATGCGACTCAGGCACTCAGGAAACAACTTGGGAGATACAGAATCAATTGAAGAGCGCTTTGGATCGAATTGACCAGTTGGAAAAGGAAAAATCTTCCAGCTCCGATTCGGGCTGGGCCAGGTCGAAAAATCGGTCCAGTCGCTTCAAAGCCGCGCCGGGCGCGCTTGAACCCTGGCATAGGGTCTTGTACTCGATGCCAATATCCAAAAGCGGGGCACAGCCGGAGGCCTTTTGATTTTCGCAGCGCAGAGCTCGGAATCGCTGCCTCCATAGACCCATTTGCGAGGATGTATAGCTTTATCAACGGGACAAAGGATGGCGTGGAAGTGGATGAAGCCGCGGCGATCACCACTTCTCTGCCCTATAACCTGACGGCCAAAGGGAGGTCGTTTTCTGGCCGATTTCGGGCGCTTTCCCAAGTACCATGAGCATGAGCTGCCTTTTGTGAACGAGCCGCTTTCTATCGACCGGATGGTGGGAGGCGAAACGCAGGCGGACGGGGCGGAATTGTATTATCTTTTTCCGACGCCGTTCTTTCTGCAGAGCGACATTCGGCGCAATGAACAAGATGGGAGAGGGCAACGATCGAATCGACAATACAGTTCTGCGGTCCGGGAGTCAGTTTACTTATCTCGGCAGGCTCAACACTTATTTTGATCTCACGGATAATCATAGTATTGAATTAGGTACGAGCCTTGCCTACACGCCTTCGGTGCGACTCGCAGGTGATGTCTCTGGCGGCTCTCGGATGCTCAACGGTGTTGATCTGACTTATCGTTACCAGCCGCTCGGCAGCGTCGGTTTATCAGGGTTTGACGTGGGGGAGTGAATTCTATGCCAACAGCGAGCGCTTCCCGTTTGACATCGAGGTTCCAAATGAGGATGACCCGAGTATTTTGGAAACGCGCACTGTGGGTAAGCGCCAACAATCCTATGGCGGCTATAGTTACGTCGATTTCAAGTTGAATAAAGAATTGGTCCACTGGGTTTCTCTTCGATTACGCTCCGGTCATTGATAACCCAAGCCAGAGGACGCTCAGCTATTCGCCGTACGTGACCTGGAACATCAGCGAATTTAACCGGCTGCGTTTTCAATACAGCTACTTGAGCAATAATTTTAAAGCGGACAAAGCTGACAAAGGCAATCAAGTTTTTCTCCAATGGACGACGGTCATCGGAGCTCATACCCACGGGTTCCTCAGCCGTTAGAATCTAGTGAAGGAGTATACTTATGAAGATGAAATTGTTGAGATAGCAAAAACTGGAAAGTGTTTTTCATATCGTGCTCGCATTAGGTTGGCTGCAAACGGGCTTGGTCTTCGCGCAGCAGATCCGTGTGGTGGCCACTTGGCCGGCCTTGGCCGATATTACCCGGCAGATCGGCAAAGAGTTGGTGAATGTGGATAGTCTGGCCACGGGGGTTGAAGATCCTCATGGTGTTCCCATGAAACCGAGCTTTGTTCCCCGGTTAAACCGAGCTGACGTGCTGGTCTTGATCGGCTTGGACGATGAACACTCATGGCTGCCGGCACTCTTGGAGGTGGCAAGCAATCCTAAAATTCTTCTGGGCCGACCAGGCTATATAGATTGCTCCGATAGGAGTACCGGTGCTCGAGGCCGCCGACGCGTCGTGGACCGGTCAGAAGGAGATCTTCATCCCGAAGGAAATCCTCACTATCTTTTGGATCCGGTTAGAGCGAAGATCGTCGGCCCAGAACATCGCCACGGGTCTTTCGCGTAACTTCCCTCAGCATCAGCAGACTTTTGAAAAAATCTTAAAGCCTATACCGCGGAGTTGGACAACTGGATCGCGCGCTGGGAAAAATGGCGGCTCCTCTGCGGGGCGTCAAATTTGTCGAGTATCATCCGGAGTGGATTTATCTTGCTGATCGATTTGGCATGAAGCGGATAGGGAGTGTTGAATTAAAGCCTGGAATTGAGCCGACGCCAAATCACATAGTGCAGTTGGTGCAAGCAGATCAAGCAAGATAAAGCTCAGTTGCTCATTTATGGTGCTCAGAATCCGCGAGTTCCCCAGCAGATTGCATCCGAAACCGGCATCAAGGTTGTGCGTCTGTACAGCAGTGGAGGAAGCCGGCCGGAAACCGATACCTATATTAAATGGATTGATTATACTGTACGTACCTTAGTTCAGGCGGTTAGTTAGAGGTGATGAAGTTGGAACAAGATATCGACGGAATACGAAGCGCCAGAGGGAGAGTTTCGAAAGATGAGGCTCTCCCTCTGGTATCTCTTCAGGATGTCAGCTTGGGCTACGATTCGACGCCGGTTCTTCAGGGCGTCAACCTGGCGATTTTCCAGGCGATCTTATTGGCGCGGCCGGTCCGAACGGTTCGGGCAAGACGACGCTTTTCCGGGCTATCCTCGGACTTCTGCCGATTCTTGGCGGCTCCCTTTCTCGACACTGCGCGATTATCGGAATTTGGCTATGTTGCCTCAGAGCGCCGCGCTCGATCCTCACTTTCCCTTGAGTGTGAGAGAGATCGTGGAGATGGGAGCCTACGGCCGCGTGCGCTCCTACCAATTCCTTCCCTCTGAGGAAAAGGAAAGAACGAGTCGAGGTCTTGGAGCAAGTCGGCATGGGCCACCTTATAACGAAATCTTTTTTGCATGCTCCGGCGGGCAGAAGCAGCGAATTCTAATTGCGCGGGCTTTGATGGTGAAGCCGAAGATCATGATTCTAGACGAGCCTCTTTCCGGGGTGGATGAGGCGACCCGACACGAGTATCACGGACCTTTTGATTAATTTGACCCGCGAAAAAGGCTTGGCAGTTTTTTTCCAGTCACGATCTTGAAATGGTGCAAAGAGTTGCGGACAAGATCGTGAGAGTTGACAAAGGGAAATCATGGTTGGAAGAAAGGAAAATGGGTCTTTAGCCGTGAGCACTCTGTTTGAAATTGTACGTCCTTCTTATCTGCTTTTTCCTGCGCTTCTCGGAACAATGATCATGGGGTTAGTGTGTCCATTGATCGGCTCCTATCTCGTTTTACGGCGCACTGTCTTCCTCGGCTTGACGCTGCCTCAAATCGCCGCCGCTGGAGTTTCCTTTACTTTTTGGTTGCAGCAGAGTGGCTTTCTGCCCCAATGGGAACAGAGCGAACGCGGCATGGGAATGTTCGGGTCACTCCTGTTTACCTTTTTAGGGATGGGAATCCTCGGCTATCTGGAGCAGCGCGGGAAAGGCTTCCCGGAAGGTCGCCTTGCCGCCGCCTATGCTTTTGCGGGAGGACTGACCATTCTCTTTATAGTCTTCAATCCGGCCGGACAGATCGAGGTTCTCAATCTGTTGAAGGGTGAAGTCATCGCTCTGTCCAAAGGTGAACTTGGGCTAGTGACCGCTGTCTTCGGGTTCGTGTTCATCGCCGTGTTGATGTTTCGTCGTGAGTTTCTCCTCACATCCTTCGATCGTGACTTGGCGTTTCTTTTGAAAGGGCGTCAAGTGATCTGGGATGTGTTGCTCTATCTTCTCGCCGGGCTGATCATTGCTTTTGGAGTGATCCTGGCGGGGCCTCTGTTGATTTTTGGTTTTCTAGTGCTGCCGGCGCTGGCGGCGCGGCCCTTAGTGAGCCGGATGAGCTCTTTTTTGATGCTGTCGTCCGTACTGGGAGTGATTATGGCCTTTTTGGGTTTCTACAGCTCCGTGCGTTTGGACCTTCCTTTGGGACCCACCGATGTGACCCTAGGCTGCTGTCTGATCTTTCTAGCCTACGGATTAAGCCGCGTCCCAACCAAAATAGGTGCGGCGTTGTTGATCCTGATTTTTGTTGGCGGCGCGGTTACCAGTTGCGCCACGAGAACGGCTCCTGCGCCGGTGCCGCAGGTGAAGGACATCAAGAAAGAGCAGGTTTGGTTGGCAAAAGTTAAGAACAGCACCGCCTTGCCTTTACTCTTGCCGGCTAACAATCCGCTGCGCTCGCTTGCAGAGATGGCGGGAAAGATTTCCTCCGACTACCGACAGAGCGTGATGGATTTGTTGCGTGACGACTTGCGCAAGGGGTTGGAGCAAAACGGCTACTCGGTTACCCTTCCCGAAGAAATGGATGCGCGCTTTCCGCCTTTCCCCAGCCGACATGAATGGGGCCGTTCGGATGGCTCGTGAGGGAAAACTTTCAGGCTTGGTCTTCGTCAGCGAGATCTGGCGTTGGGAAGGTGAGTCGCAAAAGTTCGTGCGAGTCTTCGTTGATTTCAAGCTCATACGGATTGACGATGGGACTGTGCTCTGGGAGAGACGGATTCAACGCGCCGTTCCCACGCCCAGCGCGACCAATTCAGGACAGGCATCTACGGATGCCGCGACAGCTATCGTGCACGACTTGTTCACTGGATGAAAAGGCGGAAGCCACGTCGGTCGCATGGTTTTATAGCCTGGTCAGCGTCGTTTTAGTGAGCCTTCTCTCGCTCATCGGCATCGCCTTTATCTCGATGAGCGAGCAGAGGCTCAAACAGATAATTTTTGTCATGGTCAGCCTTGCTGTGGGCGGCCTGTTTGGAGATGCCTTCATCCATCTGTTGCCGCAATCATTTGAGAAATTTCATGCGAAAGTGGAAGCCTCTCTCTGGGTCCTGGCTGGAATATTCTTGTTCTTCATCCTTGAGAAGTTTCTTCTCTGGAGACATCAGCATGTCCTGGAATCCGATCATCCCATACATCCTGTGGGGTATATGAATTTGCTCGCTGACGGAGTCCACAATTTTATCGATGGGACAATTATCGCAGCATCCTATCTCGTTAGTCTCCCCGTTGGAATCGCCACCACGATAGCCGTCGTCTTTCACGAGATACCCCATGAGCTGGGTAATTTCTTTGTCTTACTCTATGCCGGATTCACAAAAACCCGGGCGCTCTTTTTCAACTTTATATCAGCTTTATTTGCCATCTTGGGGACGATTGTCGGCCTCTTGGTTGGTTCCAGAGTGGAGGATTTCTCTTCGTTGATGCTGCCGCTGGCGGCCGGGGGTTTATCTATATCGCGGGTTCTGACCTGGTACCCGAGCTTAACAAGGAGTCGGATCTATTCAAATCTGTCATACAGATGATGGCGATAGCACTGGGTGTTGGGTTGATGCTCTTATTAACCATGGTGGAATCGAGATAAAGGAATCTTCACGGCCCGGCTTCCGTTGCGAAAAATGTTGCGAAAAGTATGAAGGGGTTCATCGTCGCATCCATCTTCTTGGGAGGCTTTATCAGCGTGACCGGCCTTTTTATCGCGGAAACTTTTTCGTTTCTTCCCGGGCCTTCGATTATACTTTTCGGCATAGCGCTGTTCTGATTTCTCTCGTGTTTCCCCGCTCTGTGCGGCCGTAACCCAGCTGAGCTGAACCAGGCCTTGAAACTCGTAGAGATGGTCGTGACCACGGGGGTGGGATTGCGGTTCCTATCAGATATGCTGGAGTAAGAGAATTTCACTGATGTCACGAAGAACAACATGCGGCACGGTCGACAGACAAAAATCTTAGTATCGATTCAAATGATGGTGGCTCTCCTGACCTTCATCGCCCGGGCGCAAGCAGCTACGGAATCGGATATAACGCGGGCGACACTGAAAAACGGCTTGCGCGTGGTGATCGTGCGCAACACGCTGGCGCCGGTGGTGACGACTCAGCTCAATTACCTGGTGGGTTCGAACGAAGCGCCACCCGGTTTTCCCGGCATGGCGCACGCCCTCGAACACATGATGTTTCGCGGCAGCCCGGGTCTCTCGGCCGCCCAGCTTTCCAACCTGATTGCGGCGATGGGCGGCAACTTTAACGCCAATACCCAGCAAGTCGTGACGCAGTATTATTTCACCATCCCCGCAAGCGATCTCGAAACCGCGCTGAATATTGAAGCCGTCCGGATGCGTGACGTCCTCAGCACGGCGGAGCTCTGGCGACAAGAGCGGGGCGCCATCGAGCAGGAAGTCGCGCGAGATCTCTCAAACCCAGAGTATCTGTTTTATTCTCGCCTTCTCGAAAAAATGTTCTTGGGGACGCCTTATGCTCACGACGCCCTCGGTACGCGTCCGTCCTTCAAAAGACGACGGGGAAGATGCTCAAAGATTTTTACAAAAAATGGTATGTCCCCAACAACGCCATCTTGGTCATTGTCGGCGATGTGGATCCGCCGACGGCTCTGGCTACGGTCAAGCGGCTGTTCGAGCCGATTCCCGCCGCACCGTGCCTGCGCGGGCGACAATCCGACTGCAACCCTTGAAGTCGGCAACGATTGAAATCGACTCGGATCTGGCTTATGGAATTGCCGCCGTCGCTTATCGTCTGCCCGGATCCAGGATCCTGATTTTGCCGCCGGGATTGTTCTCGCGAGACACTTTGGACAGTCGCAGGGGGATCTGTACAGGCTGGCCGCCGAAGGAAAAACCATTTCCGGCGGCTTCGACGCGGTGGCGCTGCCCGACGCTGGTTTTGGTTACGCGAACGCCGCGTTCCCGCGCGAACAAGACAGTTCAGCCCTGATCGCCGAGATGAAACGCATTGTTGCCGACTACGTTGCCAAGGGTTTTCCCGCCGACCTGGTGGAAGCAACCAAGCGTCGTGAAGTCGCGGAGGCGGAATTTCGCCGAAATTCCATATCGGGATTGGCGGCCGAATGGTCGCAAGCGCTGGCCGTGGAGGGTCGTAATTCGCCGGATGACGACATCGAAGCTATCAAGAAAGTTACGCTCGCGGACGTAAACCGGGTCGCCCAAAATATCTACTCAACGATCATGCTGTTGTCGTCGTCATGACGCCGCGTGAATCCGGCGAACCCGTGGCATCGCAGGGCGGCCGTGCCGGTGGCGAGTCCTTTGCTCCCAAGCAGACGAAATCGGTGCCGTTGCCGGCATGGGCAAAAAGACGTTATCTCCGCTGGCTATCCCGACGTCAACGGTTGACCCCAAGGTGACCGTGCTGCCCAACGGGCTGCGTTTAATCGTTCAACCCGAGACCATCAGCGATACTGTGAGCGTTTATGGACGGGTGAAGAACCGGGCCGAGGTCCAGGTGCCGCCAGGAAAGGAAGGGGTGGACCAGCTTCTCGACCATCTTTTTCTCCTACGGTTCCGTGAAGCTCGATCGTCTGGCGTTCCAGGAGGCGCTCGATGAGATTGGCGCCAAAGCGGAGACAGGAACAAACTTTTCATTGCAGGTTTTGCCTGAACGCTTCGAGCGTGGTGTTGAGCTGCTTGCGGATAACCTGTTGCGCCCCGCGTTTCCAGAAACGGCTTTCAAGGCGCTGCAGCAACGAACTCGTCAAGCCGTGGCCGGCCAGTTGCAAAGCCCCGTCTATTTATCGCAGCGTGCGTTCCTTCAGGCGATCTATCCCGAAAAGGATCCAACTTTGCGTCAGGCGACTCCGGAAACGGTCGGGTCGCTTAAACTTGAAGACGTGCATGCTTATTACGAAAGGTCTTTCGGCCTGACCTCACAACTATTGTCGTTGTTGGGAAGGTCACGCCGGATCAGGCGCAGGCCGTTATTGAAAAATATTTCGGTGCATGGAAGGCCGCCGGACCGAAGCCGGAGACGGATCTCCCGCCGGTGCCGCGTAACAAGGCTAGCGCCTCCGTTGTACCGGACCGGAGCCGGGTCAGGATGATGAGGTGTCCCGCTGGGCAAACCTTCGAGCCGACGCGGCAGCACCCCGATTACTACGCGCTCCAGCTTGGCCTGCAGGTTCTTTCGGGAGGCTTCTATGCCAGCCGGTTATATCAGGATCTGCGAGAAAGGACTGGGCTAGTCTATTCGATCGATGCGCGGCTCCAGTCCGGCAAAACCCGTTCGGTATTTACCGTCTCATATGACTGCGATCCCGGCAACGTGGCGAAAGCGCGAGCGCTCGTGGAGCGTAACCTGGGTGACCTGCAGACGAAGCCAGTCACTTCCGTCGAGCTACAGCAAGCCAAGATCCTGCTGCTGCGGAGGATACCGCTAGGCGAGTCCAGCATACACGGCATTGCGGGCGGCTTGCTCGATCGTTCGATGCAGGATCTGCCGCTCGACGAGCCGATCATTGCGGCAAAGCGCTACGCGGCGTTCACGGCCAGCGATGTGCAGGCGGCATTTGCAAAATGGCTGAAGCTCGAAGACCTTGCGCAGGTCGTCCTGGGTCCAAATCCGCAGTAAGCAGAAATAAACGAGAACAACTGCAGATGTCTCTTACTCTGGTGCTAGTGGTCACGCTGTTCGTGTCAGCATGCGACCGGATAACTCCATCTGCACCAGCGCCGAAGACGGCAACGACATCAGCCCGCATCGACCGGCGGCTCGGGTCTGTGGCCGATCTATCAGCAATCGCTAAAGGATGCCAAGTACATAGACCTGACTCACACGTTGATGCCGTCTATTCCGGTGTGGAAGGGCTTCGGCCCGTCAAAGTTCGGGCCGACTATCAATCCGGAAAACGGCAAGCCGTACGAGTATGCCAAGGACGGCTTCGAGGCTACTCAGTACAACTTGAGCACCGACCAGTTCGGCACGCAGCTTGATCCGCCGGCCCACTGGGCACCGGAATACCCCGCCATTGACGAACTGCCGGCCACCTATGCAGTACGGCCGCTCGTTGTCATCTCGATAGTCGAGCAAGTCGCCAAGAACCCTGGTTACCACCTCCAGGTCTCTGACATCGAGCAATGGGAGGCCAAGAACGGTAAACATTCCCGAAGGCTCAGTGGTCATGGTCCGTTCGGACTGGTCAAAGAACTGGCCCAATCCCGAATTGGCGACGCGCACGGTCTTCCCGGCGTATCGTTGGACGCGCTAAAGTTCCTACATCTGCAGCGTCAGTATTCTCTTCCACGGTCACGAGCCCTCGACACCGACACAACTCCAAAGCTCCGAGGGCGAATACTGGCTGATGCACAACGGCTACGCACTCAAGCCGAAGGCGTCGCCAACCTCGACAAAATCCCGGATACAGGTTGTCTGGTGGCCATCGGCTATCCCAAATTTGCCGGTGGCCTGGGCGGTTATGCTCGCTATATTGCCATCTGTCCGGCGGATTGGAAGTATGGCATTTCGGTGGGCGAGTGCCGGAGGCGCCGCTGCCCAAGAGCGACAAGATTCTACACTGGGACGCCAAGCGGGGAATGCGCGTCCGCAAGTAGCAGGTTTGGATTGTACGCGAGGGTAGTTCCAAGCTCGCGGTTTGCTTTGTCTCTGCGGACTGCCGCTAGCGGGTGTGCGCTTATCGGCTGCCCTTGAGAACTCAGACTCGTGTTACTAAAGTTTTTGCTGAGGAGGAATCACACAATGGCACACCGTCGTCCGCCACTGATGCGCGCCTTGCAGCTTAATACAGCGGTGCTTGTTGTCGAGATCGCTGCGGGGATTGGCGCCAACAGCTTTAGCCTGATCATGGATGGCATTCATAACCTTTCCGACGAAGTGGCGCTTCTGCTTTTGGTCTTTGCCTACACATTTAGAGCCGGGCTCTCTGGCAGGCTGCTTCGGTTTGCGAACCTGTTCAATTCGGTCGGGCTTTTGGCTCGTCTGTGCGTTTCTTGTCTGGCGCGTTGTCGAGCGCCTGTCTTATCCGGTTGAAGTGTTAGGTGTTGTCCCCATAGTTGCGGGCCTAATAGGTGCTGTAGGCAATTGGGGTGTCGCTCGAGTACTTCGTGAGCCGAGCAAGGAAGACGTTGCGATTCGCCTGGCCTACGTTCACAATCTGGGCGATACTTTGGTTTCGCTGATTCCGGTGGCAGCCGGGATTTTAATACTTACCTCAGGAAGTTTTCTTTTGATTCGTTGTTTGCTCTGCTTATTGCAGCGGTAGTTATCATCACGACTCTTCATGCGGTCATTGGCTCACACAAAGAACTTTTGTGGCCGGAGAATGTATCTTGTGGTCATCCTGCCAGTGAATAGAGCCTCTGGCGAAGACTTGTGCTCAGATTTCCCGACATAGATCCGGTTGCTTTTCAAATCGGGCCCCTGCAAGTACGCTGGTACGGCTTAATGTACGTCTTTGGCTTTACCGGGGGCTATTTTCTCGTCCGTTGGCTTGCCAAGAAAAGAAGGGTTCACCTTCCCAAAGATGTCCTTCAGGAGTTGATCAGTTATTTAGTTGTTGGAGTTATCCTGGGAGGTCGTCTGGGTTATGTCCTTTTTATAATCTCCTTTCTATCTTGCCAATCCGTTAGAGATATTTGCCGTCTGGCACGGAGGTATGTCGTTTCATGGCGGCCTCATCGGAGCATCATTGATGGGATGGTGGTTCGCCAAGAAACGCGGCTTAGGGTTTTATCCTCTGGCGGACCTTTGTGTTGTCGCGGTGCCCATAGGGTTAGGATTTGGGCGCATCGGAAATTTTATCAACGGCGAGTTGTTTGGCCGTCCCACAAAAGTTCCCTGGGCGGTAGTGTTCCCGCAAGGCGGTCTTGTGCCGCGTCATCCCTCGCAGCTCTACGAGGCTTTCGTCGAAGGTGTGGTGCTGTTTTGCATATTGCTCTGGATGAGTGAACGAGTGCAGACCGATGGGGTGCTGTTTTGGACGTTTATTGGGGGTATGGCCTGGCACGATTCTTAGTCGAGTTCTTCCGCGAACCCGACCCGCAGCTGGGCTTTGTACTGGGTCCGTTTTCAATGGGTCAGATTTTGAGCCTGGCGATGATTCTGACTGCGGCGCTGTTTCTGTCAAGAATAACCCGCGACCGCGTTGGCTGATCCTTTGTCTGGCGCTTTTCCTCCCATAGCCCTTTGCTATAGTCCGCTAATGTCTTCGATCCTGATCAAAAACATCGGCACGCTGGTTACGGGCAAGTTGGAGAGCCCGCTGCGGCAGGCGGATTCGATCTTCATCAAAGACGGTGTTGTTCAAGCCATCGGCAATGGTTTGTCCCAAGCCGCTGACCACACCACTTGACGCCCATGGCATCACGGCGATTCCGGGATTGATCGATTCCCATTCGCCATCCATCCATCGGCGAATATACACCGGCACAAAACTCGCTCTCGTGGATCACCAACTATATGCACGGCGGCGTGACTGCGCTGATCTCCGCCGGCGAGCTGCATCTCCCGGGTTTGCCGCTCCCGCCGGATGCTCGAACGGCGTTGTCGGTGGCGATTGTCACCAAGCGCTGCTATGACAACCTGCGGCCATCCGGCGTCAAAGTCCACGCCGGGACGCTTTTGTTGGTTCCTGGATTGACCGAAAAGGATTTCGATGAGATTGCCTCTCTCGGCATCAAGCTCGTAAAATTTATTTTCTACGACTACAGCCTGTTGCCAAACGGCGAGGCTGAGCGCTACGTCAGCTGGGCGCATGCGCGCGGCATCAAAGTGAAGATTCACTCCGGCGGTGTGTCGCGGTCAGGCGTTAGCCAAGTCGCCAGGTTGGGAAATCGTGAACAAAATCAAACCGGACATCATCGGCCACATTACCGGCGGGCCGATTCCGATGCCGGAAGCGGAGATGATTCGCATCGCCAACGAGACGGAATATTTTGTCGAGATCTGTAGCTCCGGCAACTACCGCTTGGCTTTGAGTCTGATCCGTGCCGTCACGGCAAAGGGTATCTATCATCGCGTGCTCATAGGCACAGACACGCCGGGAGGAACAGGGCGTCATCCCACGCGGGATCCTGCGCGAGATTGCCTTTATATCGTCGGTCGGTGAAGTTCCTCCGGAAAAGACCATTTGTATGGCTACGGGAAACGTTGGACGCGCGCACGGGCTCGACATCGGCATACTCGAAGAAGGACGGCCCGCGGACGTCGTATTGATGCATAAGATCACAGGGTCCGTTGCCCGGGATGCGCTGGACTCATTTTCCAAGGGTGATTTGCCGGGTATTTCCTACGTCATCATCGACGGAGAAATTCGCGTCGCCGGCCGGAGCCAACAAACGCCGCCGCCTGAGCGGATCGCCAGCGAAACGTGCTGTTGAAGGAGGAGATTCGAGTGAGCTGCCTTTGAGTTCGGCGTCGGACTGTTTCCGACCGAGCCGTTACCGAAAATGATTCATCTCGCCAAGCTATCCGAAGAGCTGGGCTATAGCCACGTCTGGGTCGGTGACTCCCACCTCATCTGGCGCGAGGCTTACGTCAACATGGCGGCCGTTGCCTTGAATACTACAAGGTTAAAATCGGCACCGGCGTCACCAATCCGCTGACGCGCCATCCGTCGGTTGTCGCCAGCGCCTATGCAACGTTGGAAGAATATTCCCCGGGCCGCATGATCGTCGGCATCGGCCTGGGCGACAGCTCCGTCGAGACCATGGGAATGAAACCGGCGAAACTTCCTTCTTCGAAAAGACCATGCAGGAGATGCGCGACTTGCTCGCCGGCAAAGAAGTCCAGCTAGATACCGGCAAGATTCACCTGCTGCATCCGTGCAAAGGCAAAATTCCCATCTACATCGCTGCCAGCGGGCCGAAGATGCTTGAGCTTTCAGGTCGCATCGCCGACGGAATTATCGTGCTTGTTGGTGTTGCAGATGAATATATCGCTCACGCAAAAGAGAAGATCGCTGCGGGAGCCAAAGCGGTGGGACGCAAACTTGAAGATATCAATCTTGTTCTGTGGGTTCCCTGCGCCGTCTCGGATAAATCACCGGCTAAAGATGCCGTGAAGGCCCACGTCGCGCGCGTCGTGGCGCATCCGCTGCCTTACGTGCTCGATCCAAATGAACAGAAAGTTCTGGAAGAGATCCGCAAGACCTACGACTACTATCACCACATGGATCAGCAGGCGAACCACGCCGAAGTGATTCCCGACTGGCTCGTCGGATAAATTCGCCATCGCCGGCACCGTCGATCAATGCCGCGCGCAAATCGAGCGCATCAAAAACCGGCATCCAACAGATCGCCATTATTCCATACAGCGCGCCGGGTGGAAGTCGGGAAGAAACGCTACGCGGATTTGCCAAAGCGATGAGCTGAAGTCGAACTCCGCGTTGCAATTTTCGACGACAGTGAACCATTCATCTAAAGGGGGAAGGTATGAAAATCGTCCACACGATGATCCGAGTCAATGATCTGGATGAGAGTCTGAAATTCTACTGTGACGGACTCGGGATGAAGCTCCTAAAGAAAAGAGACTATGAGTCCGGCCGGTTTACCAATGTCTTTGTCGGTTACGGTTCGGAAGAGACCGACGCGGTCATCGAGCTTACCTATAATTGGGATACGCACTCATATGATATCGGCAACGGTTTCGGGCACATCGCGCTAGGCGTGCCGGATGTTTACAAAGCCTGCGATGAATTTCGCGCCAAAGGGATTAAGATCGTTCGCGAGCCCGGCCCGATGAAGCATGGAAGCGGTAGCAACGCCATCGCCTTCCTCGAAGATCCCAATGGCTACAAAATCGAGCTGACGACCCGCGCGGGGAATAACGAGCCGCGCGCTCAGACTCATTCCTTTCGCAGCTGAATTACCTTTGCCTTGCTGGTCTCTGTGGTCTCAGTTGGCGCCGCCTTGCGCAGAAGCCCTGGCGCCACATTCCAGTGCTGCCCGCTGTCGGTGATCACCGTGACCGTTTTCTTGTTATAGCGAGTCAGCATGCCAACCACTGGCGGACGACCTCAGGTTGAAAAGTCACTGATCGCCGATCCTAAAGTCCAGCATTTTTGAGTGCGCGCGCATCCGGCTTAGGGGAACCGCAGCCGCGCTCGACTTGATCCTGTGGTTAAAGATCAATCGAGTTCTCTTCGCTGAGGTTGTCGATGCCAAAACCTCATCCTCACGGGTTCTGCCTTTTCCAGTCACGATAACATAACGTCGGTGTCGTTTGACGCGCGCTTGGCGCGCGAAGAGTTCCGTTTCGCTGGTCGAAACTTTCTGCTGTCCTGAGTCACCGGATAACCATCCGCCAGGCTCACGTTGCAGACCGTACGGATGTTTGAAGTCTGACGGAAACCGGTTGAAACTTATTCTTATAGTTGGGATGCCAGCTTGGGGCTAGTCCAACACAAAGTTCTCTGACGCCATTACTTGAAAGAGGGAACTCCCGAAGAGTATTTGCCGCCCTCTGCGCTTTGAGTCTCGCTCATCTTCTGCGCCTGCAGGCAGTCCCTCTTTTCGGCGATATCCAGGGCGGTGTTTTGTCACGCTCGATCATGGTGCGAAACTCCGACGGGGAATGTACTGAACGACGCCGCCGGTTTTTTCGATCCTGGCACCGAATTCCTTCGACTTGATCACCTTCTCGGCCGCGGCGGTGAGCGTATCGATCACCGGCTTGGCGTGCCGGCGGTGACGAAGGCGCCGGCCCAGCTATCGAGATAATCTCCCTTGATCCCCAGCTCCGCGGTCGTCGGAACCGAGGGGAGTTCCTTCATCTTGTTACGGCCCATCAGCGCTAAGGTTCTGAGCTTGCCTGCGCTTTCCTGGGGCAGGGTCGCGATTGCGGTGCCGATGACGAAATCGAGATGCTCCCTCCCAGGAGCGCCGGTATGTATTCTCCACCGCCTTTGTAAGGAACGTGTTTGATCTTGATGCCGGTGACCTGGGAAAGGATCAGGGAATTGAAGTGGCCGCCGACGCCCGTGCCCGCAGTTCCATAGGACAATTTGTTCGGATTCTTTTTCGCCGCGTCAATCAGGTCATTGAGATTCTTATAAGGGGATTCCGCCTGAACCGTCAGTCCATCCGGCGCCGAGGTGATGAAGGCCACCGGATAGAAATCCTTGTTGGTATCGTACTTCACGTCCTTGAGAGTGACCGGCGCCAAAACCATTCCGCCGAGGGTATTCACTAAAATACTGTATCCGTCCTTGGGGAATTGAGCATCGTCGTGGCGGCAAGGCTGCCGGTCGCGCCACCTTTGTTGATCGGCGCGATGGGAGTATTCAGCACTTTCGACATCTCCTCAGCGAAAATTCTACCGGTCACGTCGGCGAAACCTCCGGCGGGAAAAAGCGACGATCATTTCGATGGGCCGCGAAGGATATTTTTCTTGCGACCAGGATGGAGTTGTCGCCGAATAAAGAAAAATACCCGCCACCAAAGCGAGTGCCGGCAAAATCCTTTCGTTTAGTAAAGTCATCTTTTTCCTCCATTTCGAATTCAACGCCGAGTCACTTCATTTCGTTGTTTTTCTTCTTGCCAATTTTCTCGATCCCCTCACCCCTTCCCTCAGGGAGAGGGTTAGAGTGAGGAATCAGAAACCGAAGATTCCTTTGGGAAGTCGAATCTTTAGCCACAGCTCAAAAATCGCAAAGCTCCCCAGCGCCCGCTGCGCTCGCGACGCCAAGAGATCGGGGCCAGTTGGTTCGTTCGATCCAGCCCAGCAAAAGCTCAGCAGGACAAATGTCGTCAAAACAAAACCCAGCCTTTCAAAAAGAACGCGTATGACACAAGAGATAGGAGAACCAGAGCGATCTTCACCCAGTTCATCTCCCCCGTCTCCTGGACTATCTCCTCGGAGCTGCGTAAAGACTCCACAAGAACCATGAGCGACAAGATTACCAGAATCAACCCCGACCAGAAGAAAATAAAACCGGAGCCGGGTTCTGTGACGCTGCCCAAGCCGAGTCGGGTCGCTCCATAACACACCAGGATTCCCACGGCAATCCAGAAAAGAGCGACGCTGCTGACGACGGTCATTTTAGTCTTCTTCACTGAGTCCACGCCCCAATCTCAATTTGCTGAATAGCGGAGCTACGAGAACAACGACGGAAAACAAAATAAAGGCAGCGGATATGGGCCGCTGGAGGAAAATCAGGAAGCTCCCATCGGATAGAATGAGCGAGCGCCTTAAAGCGGTCTCCAGCAGCGGACCCAAAACGAAGGCCAGCACCAGCGGCGCGCCCTCGAATTCGAATTTTTCATCAGCAGGCCAACTAGGCTGAAAATGACCGCAATGTAAATATCGGTGGTGCTGTTGTTGAGGCTATAGGCGCCGATCAAGCAGAAAAGAATAATGAAGCAGGAAAGGTAAGAGTAGGGGATCTTCAAGACACTCACCCACATGGGAATCAGCGGCAGGTTGAGGATCAAGAGCATGATGTTGCCGATGTACATGCTCGCGATCACGCCCCAGAAAAGGTCCGGCGAGTTCTTGATCAGCAAGGGCCCCGGAGTCAAGCCGTAGATCATCAAGGCCCCCAGCAGAATCGCGGTCATGGCGTTTGAGGGGATGCCGAGGCTTAGCAGCGGGATAAAGGTTCCGCCGACCGCGGCGTTGTTACAGGCCTCCGGCGAAGCGACGCCTTCGATCTCGCCGCTCCCGAATCGTTCCGGATGACGCGAGAGCTTCTTTCGAGGGCGTAGCTCAAAAATTGCGGCACGATGGCTCCGACTCCCGGCAAAAGTCCGAGGAAAAATCCCAATAGCGAGCCGCGCGCGATCGGGCCTATGGATCGTCGCCAATCTTCACGGTCGGGAAAAGTCCCTTGATCTTTCCGGCGAAGATTTCGGCCTTGGTCAGCACTCCGAGGTTCTCCAGAACTTCGGCGATGCCGAATAGCCCCATGACCACGGGCGCTATGCCGATTCCGTCCGCGAGATCCAGTATGCCAAAAGTAAACCGAGGCGTTGCCGTGATCGGATCCAGACCGACGCATCCCAGCACGATGCCGACGACCGCCATCATCAAAGCCTTGGCCATGGATTTTCTAGCAAGATAGGCGACCACACTTAACCCCATGACCATGAGAGCGAAGTATTCCGGCGGCCCGAATTTGAGAGCGAAGTCGGCGAGCGTGGGCGCAAAAATGACGAGGCCCACGATACTGAATGTACCGGCAATGAAAGAGCCGAAAGCGGAGATCCCTAGGGCAGGACCTGCTCTCCTTTACGGGGCCATCTGGTAGCCGTCGAGGCAAGTGACGACGGATGATGCCTCTCCAGGGATATTCAGCAAAATGGAAGTGGTCGAGCCGCCGTACATGGCCCCATAGCAAATGCCCGAAAGCATGATGATGGCGGAGATCGGATTGAGCTTGAAAGTGGCCGGCAAGAGCAGGGCGATCGTCGCGGTCGGACCGATCCCGGAAGGACACCGACCAAGGTGCCCATGGTGACACCGATAAAACAGTAGAAAAGGTTTTGCGGCTGCAGCGCGATGTTAAAGCCGTAGACAAGACTGGTTAGAGACTCAAGCATAGTCTAAGCAGGGGTCGGATTAAAAAGAGCCTATCACAGCTACAGGCAGCCGGTGATGGTTTTTCCCGGCGAACTGGAAGAACTCAATTGCTCTGAGCCGTTTTTCCATGTAGTTCTTGGAAATGGCGCGAATCATTTCAGCACCGACGGTCATTCCTGCAGCGGGTGAGCCGCCGAAGATTATCGAAGAATTTATCGGACGGGTGAATTCAGGGACGTCCGCAATCAGCATCGCGAAGATGACGAGCCCTTCCGGCTGGAATGAGCCGGGGCAGACGCCGGAGTTTGATGAGTATACGATCGTCCTACGCGGCGAATTGCAGGTGGAGACCCGCGAGGCCGTTCATCGAGTCAGCGCGGGGCAGGCCATCATCGTTAGCCGCGGCGAATGGGTGCGATACAGCACGCCTGGGCCGGAGGGTGCAGAATACTTTGCCTTATGCTTGCCTGCTTTCTCGCCGGGGACCGTGCACCGAGACACAAACTGATGTCCCGGTCGGCAAATCGGCACACTATCAAGTTTGCTGAAAGCTCTGCTGCAGGCTGGCGAATCATTTCTTTATGATGCCATATCCGTAGGCGTCCAAGATGTTATAAATCAAAATGACGTCGTTACTCGGGGGATAGGCCACGCTGGGAATCATGAAGCGAAACTGAGCGGTTTTCCACTTAGGATGCCCAATGGCATCGAGTTTTTCCTTGTTGCTCAAGATCGTCAAAAGCAACCTTTGTATCAGGGTTACGTATTCGCTGTCCCTTCGGTCGCGAGTCATGATCGCAGACGGGACGGCAAAGGTTTCGACTTCGCCAGCCCAAGGATAGACACCCTTATCGATTTTTTCTCTGGTAAAGCTGCTCCAAGATTGGGTTGGACGGTAACCGCACGAAACGAAAGCTAGGATCGAGCTTTTCGAAGGCCGGAACAGGCGCGCCACCGACAAAGATCAGTGCATCCAGCTCACCGCGCTCCAGCTTCTGAAGCGCGTCATTTGGCGCGTCGAAAAACTTTTCCACGCGGAGATCATAGGCGGTGAGCAAAACTTCCGCCGTCAAGGCCGATCCACTCCTGTCGGGTCCGACGGCGACCTTTTTTCCTTCCAACTGAGACAGCGAGCGAATGCCGTCGTTCTTTGTAATGACATGAATCTCCTCGAAATAGAGATTGAGAATCACTTTTATCTCTTTGAGCACATTGAAGCCCGCTTTAGCTTGCATGGCGTCCGACGTAACCTTCAACACATCCAATTGCAGAATCGCGAGATCGACTTTCTCCAAACCCAATAAGTTGATGTTATCGAAGGAGCCGTTCGTCTGGATGATTTCGACGGGAATGCCTTCCTTTTCGGCTATCTGTTTGATGTCCTGAGCAATTTGATAATAGGTCCCTTCTGGAGTGCCGGTGGCGATGGTCAAAGCCAGCGCGGGTTGGCAGAAAAGGAACATTAGCAAAGTAAGAACGACTTTCATCGAAGTTCCTAACTCTATGCCAATTGAATTGTAGATGTACTTCGTCTGGTTATCAGAAAAACCGGGCCACTGCGAATATGCCAATCATGGAAAAGGCAAGCGTAAGTTTAAGCGCAACACCCAGCACCAAGCCGATGGTCGCGCCGAATCCTGCGCGTGCCGCGTCTTCGAGGCTACGCCGGGCTGACAACTCGCCGATGACGGCGCCGATGAACGGACCAAACAAAACACCGGGCAAACCGGAGAAAGAGTCCCACGATGGTGCCGGCAAGGGCGCCAACAATCGCGCGCTTGACGCGCCGAATCGCTTAGCGCCGAACATCGCGGCCCAGAAATCAACCCCGTAAGTAAGCAAGGCGAGCAAACCAAGGATCGTGAGCGTCCATTTGCCCACGTAGGCGAAATCTTCCAACCAGGCTGCTACGAACAGCCCGGCAAAGATCAGCGGCGCGCCCGGTATTGCGGGAAGAACGACGCCGGCCAAACCGATGGCGACAAGGAATATGGCAACAAGCCAATAGACAAGGTCTCGTTCCATCTAGTCGTTTGTGGATAGAGACTGACGCTTGATTTACCGCCAATGTTGGCGGCCAAGTTGTGGCACCGTTGCATCTGTCGACGGCTGGCAGGACGGTTTTCCATCGTCAGCGAGCCGCTGTGCGATGATCTTGTAAACTTCCGCCGAAAAGCCCAAACCGACATGGGTTGTGCGGACTTCGACGTGCTCCACATCTGTACCGTTGTGATCGATACAAGCTTCCCATGCAACGACGGCATCCGCCCGGGAGTAAATCGCTGTGACAGGTGTACGCAGTGAGATCTGATTGCGCAATTCAATTTCCGCCTCAATCGCCGCGATATCGATGCCGCGGCGGTGAAACCTGCGAGCGACAACTGTGTATTTGGGGCCGCCGATGACAGGCGTGCCGAGCGTGATCACTCGATGGATCAGATCGGGGCGTTCACGGGCCGCCTCTCTGGCCAAATAACCTCCCAAGCTCCAACCGATGAGCCGTACTTCCTGCTGTGTTCTACGGGCAAATGAACCGATGCGTTTCAATACACGGGGCATCAGATCCGGCACATCTCCGGAGTTTCGTCCGTAGCCCCCAGCCCCGCACTCTGTAGCCCAACAACCGCAGATAGCTTTTAAGGATCACTGTTGAGCCATCGCCCGCGCCGTATCCTGGAAGCAGCAGAACTGGTTGACCTTGCCCCCGAGGTTGCCGAGCGAGATCTCGAAATCGCAACATGAGCCGAGGCAGCTCCAGGAGACCCCGGGTCTCGCGAATTAGGCCGGACAGGGGTGGTGGTTCGAGTACCTTGATCATAATCTAATGGTAAGCCGAATCCGATGACCGTGCGTTACGGAAGTGTACTGCTTTGCCGGGAGCGAAACAATCGTCGTGTTTATTGTTTGGATCCTTGGCTGGAAAACGAGTCCTGTCGGGCTTTGTTGATAAGGGCGAGCCTTTAGGGCGAGTCGGGAGGTACTAGAGTTCAAGGTTCGAAATTCAATGTTCAAGGTCCGAAACGAGTTGAAATGTTGAACCTGGAACGTTGAACCTTGAACATCCTTTAATCCAGGTTAGGATTCGGTTTTGTTCGGATAGGGACAAAGTGACTTAATCGTACAAGCCGGACATCGAGGGCTCTTGGCAAAGCAAATGCGCCGTCCGTGGTATTGCAGAAGATGGCAAAAGCGCACGCGCTGCTTTTCCGGCACGAGCGGTGTGAGATCGAATTCGATCTTGTCTGGATTGGTGTTCTTCGTGAATCCGAGTCGCTGCGACAGGCGCATGACGTGGGTGTCGACGCCGATGGTTTGTTGCCCGAAAGCGTTGCCAAGCAAGATATTGGCTGTTTTTCTTCCTACGCCGGGAAGAGTGAGAAGGTCGTCCAGCTTGTCGGGCACTTTGCCATTGAAGCGTTTGACGATCTCGCTGCAGCAGTTGTGAATCGAGCGAGTTTTATTCCGGTAGAAATTGATCTTGCGGACTTGTTCTTCCAATTTGGGCAGCGGCTCGCTGGCATAGTTTTCCGCCGTTCGGTATTTTTGAAAAGATCGGCAGTTACTCGGTTGACGAGTTCGTCCCTGGCCTGTGCTGCCAGGATTAAGAGCGATCGAGCAGCTCCAATGGGATTAGTAAAATCTAAGTCGAGCTTGGCGTCGGGATGAGCCCTTTCCAGCCGCTCGATGATCTTCTTGATCCGGACTTTTTCCGAGTCGCGTTTGAATTTGCTTTCGTCTCGATTGCCATTTTGGTTTTATGGGAAAATATGTTAGCAGAAGATCAGCTGTAAAGGGAGGAATTTCGAGATGGATTTAAAGGAACTGCAAAGGATGACAACGCCGAAGCTGAGAGATTTAGCCAAGGAATTGACCGATCTCCAGGGTGTGTTAGGCATGCACAAAGACGATCTCATCAAGGCCATCGCCAAAGCCCAGGGAATTGCCTATGACGAGTCGGTAAAGGATGTGAATGCGATTCACGCGATCAAACAGGATATTCGCGCTTTGCAGAAACAGAAAGCGGAACTTTTGACGTCGAACAGCGATCGCAAGAAGCTCAAGAGGCTTAAGCGAAAGGTGAAGCTGCTCAAACGCTTGACTCGTCATCTGGCGCATGAAACCAAGACCGCCGCGGCCGCCAAGGCCGCCGCGCCCGCTCGCCACCGACACCGGCTGCCCCAGCGGCGCCCCAAGCTGCCGGATAGATTCGATGAAAGCTCCGCGTGGAGTGCGCGGCCGAGGCTCGGCCAGCAATCCCAAGAATCGCTTCGAGACAATCGAGCGGATCCCGGAGTTGGCGGACGACAACGACGAGATTTCCTCGCCCCTTACTCAATTTTTCAACGATACTTCCAAGAGCATCATTGCCTATAATGACAGCCCGGACGTCGGCTTTGACGCCAGCGTCAATCCTTACCGTGGCTGCGAACATGGCTGCGTCTACTGCTACGCCCGCCCGACCCACGAATATCTCGGCTTCTCTTCCGGCTTAGACTTCGAAACCAAGATCATGGTGAAGGAGGACGCGCCGGAACTATTGCGTAAAGAACTCTCCAGCGCCAAATGGAAGCCGCAAGTGCTGGCGTTTAGCGGCGTCACAGACTGCTATCAGCCGGCGGAAAAAACGCCAGCTTACGCGTCGCTGCCTGGAAGTTTTGCTTGAATTCCGCAATCCCGCGCTCATCATAACCAAAAACTATTTAGTGACTCGGGACATTGATATTTTCCGCGAATTAGTCGGTTTCCAGTGCATCGGGGTTACGATTTCGCTCACGACTTTGGATCTCAAGCTGTGCTCGGTGATGGAGCCAAGGGCGTCAAGTCCGGCGCGACGATTGGCCGCAATTAGAGCGCTCGCGGAAGCCGGAATTCCAGTGGGCTACCTGCAAGCGCCGATGATTCCGGGTCTTACCGACTCCGAGGCGCCCGGCCATCGCTCGAGCCGCGGCCGAAGCCGGCGCGACCTTTGCTGGATACGTCGCCCTGCGCCTGCCGTTTGCCGTGAAGTCGCTCTTCGAGCAGTGGTTGGAGCAACATTTCCCCGAGCGTAAAGAAAAGTTCTCAACCGGATTCGCTCGATGCGCGGTGGCAAGCTCAACGACCCGAACTTCAAGAGCAGAATGCGTGGCGACGGAATCTTCGCCCAGCAAATGGCGGAGCTGTTTCAGATCGCATGCAAAAGGCGGGAATCAATAAACGCTGGCCGGAGCTTACGACGAAGCATTTTCTGCGGGCTTCAAGATCACAGCTCAACCTCTTTGAGGTCTAAGCGTCCGCCGGTGTAATGCAACCCGTCCCCTCTGCATCTTTCTCTCCCGTTCAGGCGCCATGCCGATTCGGGTCGAGCCGCACGACCTGTTGGAATGTTGGCTAGTCGCAATAGTATTCGAGGGTGTAGCCATTAGGGTCGGAGAAATAGACTGCGTGTTTGCCGCGTCTTCCTTCGATCTTGATATCGTTTTCCTTAAGTTTCTTCTCCAGGTTTGTCAGTCCGGCCTTGTGTCGTCTTGAAGCCGAAGTGCTGCAGCGCATCGTTGGCAGAGATCCGTTTCTTGGTGCCGACGAAATTGATCAGGTCCTGACTCGCCGGAGAGCGAAGAAAAACCATGTTGGGTGGCACACGAAAGGCAACCTTCAGCCCGAGAACCTGCGTATAAAACCGTTCGGTCTTTTTGAGATCGCGGGTCAGCAGCGCAATATGTAAAAGGCCGTGATTCGCCATAGCAAGATCCTCCTGCACTCCGTGGAAACCTAAGCTTGTTGGATTTCCTATACCTTGTCCGTAGTACTGGAGGCAACCGAGCTAACAGCGACCGATTCATGGACCGACGGGTGTGCATCGGAGGAGCGGGCACAGGAACGTAGGAGCTGCGCCGACTTTATGGCGCTCGGCTATGAGTTTGCGTTTCCGTCCACGGTCTATGTACTTCCGCTCCAGTTTGCAGGCCTGCTCAAGATACCGGCCCATTGCCCGCGACTGCAGAGGCTTGTTCCTGGGTGATTCCGCTGTGAATCGTCCAGGTCAAAGTGCCGCCGCCGACCGGGTTCCCGGTATTTCATGTTGTTGGCCTCTCGACCGGCGGCGCGCAAAACATGCACTATAAGTGATCATCCGTGATGTCATGAAAGAGAATCTTTCGGCCTCCTCCGTTCGCTTCCGGACCGGTGCTGTTCGTGACGGAGTGTTTGCCATCGCCATCGAGGGCCGGCTCGACTCCAACACCACGGGAAAGATTTGGCGGCAGGCGACGGAGACGGTAGCCACGGCGAAGGCTCGGAGCGTGACCGTCGACGCCAGTGAGATTGACTACTGCGACGGGTCCGGTATTGCGTTGTTCGTTCACCTGCGCAACCTGCAGCGGAAGGCCGGCGGACAACTGGAGATTCACGGGCTGCGCCCTGAATTCCAGGGACTTCTAGAGGAATCGGACCTGGGCGATCTCGAGCAGTTGGAAAGTCAACGGCGGCCGAAAACAAGTCTCGCCGAGGATGTCGGCCGGGCGGTTGTCGGGTTTTGGAGGACACCCGATCGCTGATCGGTTTTGTCGGCGAACTGGTTTCGGCGCTCGGCACAGCCGCGATGCATCCTAGGAGTGTCCGCTGGCGCGACGCGGTACGGGTCGCTGAGAGCGCCGGGGTGAACGCCCTTCCCATTATCGTGCTGGTCAGTTTTCTGATGGGTGTGATTATGGCATTTCAGGGGGCGATTTCTCTACGCCGATTCGGAGCTGACGTCTTTGTCGCGAACCTCGTCGGTCTGGCGATGCTCCGCGAGCTGGGTCCACTGATGACTGCGATTATTCTGGCCGGCCGCTCGGGGTCGGCCTTTGCCGCCGAGCTTGGAACCATGACAGTTCGTGAGGAGATCGACGCACTCAAGACCATGGGGCTTGATCCGGTGCGGTTTTTAGTGGTGACGCGGGTCATTGCCGCGGTTGTGATGACGCCTCTGCTCACGGTGTTTGCCGACTTACTGGGTCTTATCGGCGGTGCCGTGGTCATGCGCTCCTTCGGGATTCCCTTGGTGACCTTCTATCACCAGGTCCAGTATCAGGTTACGTACGGCTCTTTTGTCGGCGGCTTGGTGAAGGCCTTTGTTTTCGGCATCCTGGTGGCGGCCATCGGATGCCTTCGCGGGTTACAAACCACCACCGGGGCAAGCGCCGTGGGTGAATCGACGACCCGAGCCGTGGTGAGCGGCATTGTCCTCATCGTTATTACCGACGGGATTTTTCTGTGGTTTTTTACTATCTCAATGTCTAACCGACCATGAGCACGGAACGGGAAGCGATTATTCGGGTGGAAAACTTCACCGCGGCTTATAACGGTCAGGTGGTACTCGAAGACGTGAACTTCGAAGTTTTCACCGGCGAGATTTTTTTATCCTGGGTAGCTCGGGTTCGGGCAAGAGCACATTATTGAAGCATATGATCGGCCTGTACCAACCCGCTGCGGGCAGGATCATTATCGAAGGCCACGACATCGCCGCGGCGCAGGGCGAAGAGCGTCGCGAGATTCTCAGGACCTTCGGCGTCATGTATCAAAGCGGCGCCCTGTTTGGTTCCATGACTCTGCTCGAAAACATATCTCTGCCGCTGGAAGAATTCACGGATCTGCCGCCGGACGCGATCCGTTTGATCGCCCTGATGAAGCTCAAGCAGGTCGGGCTGGAAAATTACGGCGATCTCATGCCGTCGGAGTTGAGCGGCGGCATGCAGAAGCGCGGCGCCATCGCCCGCGCGATGGCGCTCGATCCCCGGGTGCTGTTTCTCGACGAATTGTCGGCGGGGTTGGATCCCGTGACTTCGGCCGAACTGGACGAACTGGTTTTGCGTCTCTCGCGCAGCTTGAAGATTACGTTTGTGGTCGTGACCCATGAGCTGCCGAGTATCTTTGCAATTGCGGATCGCATCATTATGTTAGATAAACAGGCAAAGGGCATCGTGGCTATTGGCGATCCTGAGGAACTGCGCGATCACAGTGAGAATCCGCGGGTGCGCCAGTTCTTCTCCCGCAAGCCCTCGCCGGATATTTAGCGTAGCTTTACTGTTCGATGTTAGATTGTCTCTATCAGGTTGCTGAAGAAACTTGCTAGGCGCCCACAGCGATGAACAAACTCAGCTACTTCAAAATCGGTCTATTTGTGATCAGTGCCACCGTGCTCGCGGTCATCGGAATCATCGTCCTGGGAGTCGGCAGTGTGTTTCAAAGAACTGCCCTCGTGGAAACTTACATCGAAGAGTCCGTGCAGGGCTTAGATATCGGCTCGCCGATGAAGTTCCGCGGCGTGCTGGTCGGGAAGGTGGAGGAGATTACGCTCACGAGCGCTGTATACGATACGAAACGCCGCTACGTTCTCGTGCGCATCGGCATAACCTCGAACCTGTTTCAGTTTCCATTGGCGGACCCCAACGATCCGAGTTTCAAAAGTGAGCTCGACCGGGGGTTTCGGGTGCGCTTGGCGTCTCAGGGGTTGACTGGAGTCGCCTATCTTGAAGCAGACTATCTCGATCCGGAACGCAATCCACCGCTGGAAATCGACTGGCAACCTAAGTACCCTTATATTCCTTCGGCGCGAAGCCGGATTGTCCAATTGAGCGACTCGGTGGAAAGCATTCTGCAAAACTTCGAACAACTCGATATCCCTCGGCTTGTGAACAGCGTTGATAAATCCCTGACGGCTATCACCAGGATGGCGGAGGGGGCCAATGTGGAAAAGATTGGCGCCCAAGCCAACGCGCTGCTGACTGAAGTCAGGGAAACCAATCGGCAACTGAAAGATCTCAGTCGCCAGTCCGGAGCTCAAATCGACACTCGTCGATGCCGCCGCAACCGCGGGCAGCGCGCGCCAGATCATCGAGCGCGCGGAAAAGCCCTTGAACCAAATGCTGGCCGATCTGCCGCGAGTCTCGGAAAGTCTGGAGCGGTTGGCGAAACGGCTCGATTCCGTTTCGGCGGATCTGCCGGACACGAGCGCTCAGCTCCGCCAGACCGTTCAACGGCTGAACCGCTTGATCTCCAGCCAGCAACAGGACATCGAAAAGACTGTGGACAACCTACGCTCGATATCGGAGAATCTGAAAGAGCTCACGGACGATTCCAAAAGTACCCGTCCCAACTGCTGTTTGGCGGGCCGCCGCCGCCATCGAAAGTCATGCAACGGTGAAAGACTTAGTCTATCGTTCCGCCATTCTGGTGCTGGCGCTGCTGGCTTTGTGCGCCGCTTGCGTCGGTATTGAAAAAAGCTATCCGGACAAGCGCTATTTTGTGCTTGAGGTGCCCGCGAACCCGAGTCCAGCCAATCCCACTGCCAACGAAACTCTAGAGGTCTCCAATATCCGCGTTTCGCCCAGATACGCGGACAGAAGTTTTGTTTATCGCACGTCGGAGGCAGGTTACGAATCCGATTTCTACAATCAATTTTTGGTCTCTCCGGCTTCGCTCATTACCGAGGAAGTCCGCAAAGGCTTAACCGGTTCGCAGGTTTTCAAATATGTCATCAGCGCGTCGAACCAATCGCAGCCGAGTTACGTTTTAGAAGGCACCGTGAATGCGCTCTATGGCGATTTTCGCAACCCAAACTCTCCCAGAGCCGTTTTGGAGATGGAGTTTTTCTTGACCAGTGAAATTCCCGAGAAACCCGGCATCCTCATGCAGAAGCGTTACTCAAAGTCGCTCCCGTTAACCGGCCGAACACCGGAAGCCTTAATCAAGGGCTGGAACGAAGCCCTGGAAGAAATTTTGACCGCCCTTGTGACGGACCTCAAGGCCGCTGCCCTAAAGGGTTCGGGATAGCAAATTTCTGCAATGTGAAACTTGATTGCGTAGTTACGTCAGCAGCCGTCATTCCGCCGGTCTAACGCGACAGAGGTAGGAGCGGTGGGGCAGAGAGCCGCTGATGGGATCGGCGAGCTCGGTGCCGATCAGAGTGGCGGGATTGGCGCCGTCGTTGTCGTAAGGATCGTAACCGGGCAATTTAAGCTCTTTGCAGGCCTGCCACCAACCATGCTGACAGCAAACCACGCCGGGCACGATGCTGGGAGTGACGCGAGCGCGGACTTTGATGGCGCCGCGGGGACTTTCTACCATCATCCATTGCTTGTTGGTGATGCCGAAACGGGCGGCGCTATCGGGATGAATATCCGCCGTCGGCTCGGGTGTCGCTTTGCGCAAACTAGGCAGCGCGCGCTGCTGGCTATGAATGAAAGTCGTAAATTTGGCATTGGTCAGCACCAGCGGATATTCAGCGGCGAGATCCGGACGACTCAGCGGGCTCACAGCCGGTTCCTGATAGTCGGGCAGGGCTGGAAAACCGTGGGCAGAAAATGAGTGCGAGTAGAGTTCGACCCTGCGCGAAGGAGTGGCGAAGCCACGAGCTTCCCTTTGCCATTGGGCTGCGCGTATTTTTGATAGCGTAATGTGACCGGTACAGTGATGCCGCCTGGAGCAGCCTTGAGTTGTTCTAGGCTCACGCCGGTTGAAGCCGATTCATAGGCATAGCCCGCTTCGACATCTCCATCCCAGAACTTTTCGCTGAATCCGAGGCGCTTGGCCAGCTCAAACGCAATCCACGTATCGGAGCGGCGCTCCGCCAGAGGCGGGACGACGGCAGGGCGGTATTGCAGATGAGATTTGCCCTGAAATCGATGCTCGAAGCTTGCGGCCAGATTGGCCATCTCAAGAAAGCTGGTAGCGGGCAGCACATAATCGCAGAGCTCCGCGGTTGGAGTCATAAAAGCTCAGCTGCGACAGCGAGCTCTAGAGCACAGAAGGCCGCTCGCCCTCTGTTTGAATCTCCGGTGGACATGATCGTGTTGGAGCCGAAGTTCAGAATCGCCTTTACTGGGTAGGGACGCTCTTCGAGTACGGCCGTGAAGATATCGTAGGCTGCACAGTTACCGGGCTTGGCAGGGGGGCCGAGAGGTTTTCTCTCACGGCCGATGCGTCGGGCAGCCATTTCCCTCGGCAAGAATTCTTTGCCGGTGACGTCGTTGATAGGGAGTTTCGGAAAAGTGACATTGCCGCCCTGGCGGTCGAAGTCGCCCAGGAGCGCATAGAGCGATGCGATGGCGCGGCTCGTCTGGGTCGCGTTGGTGTGCTGGCCGACGCCGTTCCACATGTACATGCTCACAGGCCGGTTGTGGGCGAGCAGGAGGGCGGTCTTCCACACCTTGTCGGCTGCTACCCAGGTGATTTTTTCCGAGCGTTCGGGCGCGAAGGCAGAAGCGATTTCGCCGAGGCGCTCGAAGACCGGCTTACACGAGATTTCACGCCCGTCTTTTGCTTTTAAGATTCGCGCGCCGAAAAGTGCAGGCTGCACGCCGTCGCGCTCATAGGTTCCGCTTGCGGCATCGTAGGTCACGTATTGATCGTGCAATTCATCCCAAACGACCCAGCGATCGGGGCTTCCCTGGGTTGTGAGATCTGCCTCGGTGACCACCTTCTGCGTCGCGGAATTCAACAAAACGGCCCATTGGTCCACCGCCGCACGAAAGAAGCGTCGTACCAACTCTCTTCCATCAAGCAATGAATCATCGCCGACGCCAGGGCGCCGTCACTGCCCGGCCGCACTTGGAGAAGCATATCCGCCTGGCTGCCGATCCCAATGCGCCGCGGGTCAACGACTACGGTTTTCATTCCCCGCGCCCGAGCGGTAACGATGTCGTGCGCAAGAATGAGCGATGTCGAGCTAGGATTGTGACCCCAGAGCAGGAAAGTTTTGCTGTGTTCGAGATCCGGCGTCGGGAGATTGGACCCAAAGGTAAAGCTGAAGCCGGTGTCTCGGTGCCAGTTGCAGACGTGGGTTGTCGAGACCCAGTTCGGACTGCCCCAGACATTGAGGAAACGCGCCAGCCACCGCACCGCATCATCGATTGATGTGCCGCTGCCGGTACCCTTCGCCAATGCGATGGCTTCAGAACCATGGCGCTCGCGAATAGCCACTAATTTCTCTGCAATGTCACTGAGCGCTTGATCCCAGCTGATTCTCATCCAACCAGGGTCCGGATCGCCCTTGGGCCGCGTGCGCTTCAGAGGATAGTTAAGGCGTTCGGGATGGTAGAGGAGCTCCGGAGCGGCCTTGCCCTTAATGCACATCACTCCGCCGTTTGGATGGTCCGGATCCGGGTCGAGACGAGCCACCCGGCCGTTCTCGACCGTAGTGATGGTTGCGCAGTGGGCCGTACAGAGGGCACAGTAGCCTCGAACCGCGTAGGAAGTTGCAGCGAGATCAGCCATTATCAATCGTGAAAGAAGATACTCTAAAGCATCCTCGCTTTCCAGTCAGACTCAACTCGAATTGCTTGACAGCCCAAGTAGTTGTGGGCTAAGAAATTTAACGCTGGGATTTGCCGGGCCGGTGAGCGAACCTCGTTGATTCGACGGAGTCTGTGCCCGCCCAATCCTTTGTTGAGATTCCAGGGCCGAGATAGATTCGATCCAGGATCTAAAACGCCCGATGTGTGCGTGAAAGGAGATACTTCATATGCCTAAGGCTGTACAAAGAGAGGCGGACAAAGGGAGCCGAACTCAATGGTAGATTGATCAGATATCAGCCCGGAGAGCCCGGGCGCGAGTTCCCAGCGGCATAGCGCCGAAGCGTCTCGCTGGGAGAGCCCGGCCGCGAATTCCCAGCGGTATAACGCCGGAGCGTTTCGCGAGAATAACAGACATACTTAGAAGTATTCTGCGCGATATGGACGCGGAGATAGGGACGGAGCTAAGAAAATCTCGTAGGAGTTACGACTATGACGTCACGCCGAAAGAGATCCATGTCCGCCTCAATGAGAGCGGCAAACCGTTTCCGTTACCAATATTCGTGGGTTGGGTAGAGTCTGACGATGTGCGAGCGAGGAGAGAAGATTGGAACCATCCGGATCCGGGACTTCAACGCTTCGGGGATGACATCTATTCTGAGATTTACGGGGAAGCTTTTCGTTATGCCAATGACTCGACTAGTCGAAACCATTTCAGGTACAGAGATTGGGAAGCGGGCGAGATCTATGAGAAGAGGGCTGGAGAAAAAGCGACCGACCCGAAGAGCGGAAACAGGTTCCAGACCTGTCTCGCCATCGTCGCTCGAGGGCCGCGCGGTTGGGACGTTAGTCGTGGGATTTCACAAAAACCACCGCTTTCATTGCTTCGGGATAGCGCAGAGGGTACTGAGAGATTGGGCCAGAGGATCTAGCCAAGGATCTACGCGTAACGCTCTCCTCAATTTTCTTGACGAATTTGAGCTCGGTGGGCCACCTCTTAGAAACTCAAATTGGGTGAAGCTGATTTAGGATATGCGTAACTCATGCCGCAATCCAAACGATCGGAAGTAGATAGGAGGAGGGCTTTCTTAGAGGACCTGGACGTCAAGAAAGCGTTACTCGGGCGGACCCGGGAACTGGCCGCCCTCCTCGCAATTTCGCAAACCGCAACTCAGTCCCTCGAAACCGAAAAATCCTGAACGATACCCTGGATAAGTCCTTAGAGATCCTGGATTTTGATGTCGGTTATATCCGAACTCTGGACGCCGAAAAAAATTTGATCGTCCGGGTGGCCAGAGGTCTATCCTCCCCGAATTCTTAAGTACCAGTTTCCCTATGGATTCCCTGACCCGATTGTAGGAAAAATAGTTTTCAAAACCCAAAAGCCCTACATCGGTACTGATATTCGGAAAGATCCGATGTTTCAGGCACGGACCATGGAAAAAGAAGGGGTTATCTCCTTAGCCATGGTTCCGATTGTCTCAAAGCAACGGGCTATGGGTTTCATTGCCGTCGGCAGTAAAAAGCTCCACAAGTTCACCAAAAGGGAAGTTCGTCTCTTGGTCGCTTTCAGCTCCCAGCTCGGCAGCGCGCTGGAGAATGCCCAGCTCTACGACGAAGTTAATAAAGAAAAAGCCTATATCGAAAACTTGGTGGACAATGCGGGTGACGCTATCATCTCCACGGATGTTGAGGATCGTATCCTCACTTGGAACCATGGGGCGGAGGTTATCTTCGGTTATAGCAGAGAAGAAACAGTGGGGCAGAGTCTTACGATCCTGCTTCCTGCGCAGCGCACGGGAGAACTGGAGGAAATACGCGACAAGGTCCGACTTACAGGCGTCATCCGTAACTTAGAAGTACGCAGGATCAGGAAAGATGGGATCATCATTGAGGCAAGCTTAGCGGTGTCGCCGATCAGGGACAAGGATGACAATGTGATTGGCTTTCTTCACTTAGCCAGGGACGTCACAGAGAAGAAGCGTTATGAGCAGAGGTTAAAAGAGCTGGATAAGATGAAATCGGCTTTCGTGTCTAATGTCTCGCATGAGCTAAGAACACCACTCACCGCAATCAAGGCCTCAGCAGATAATATGCTCGACCGCCTCATAGGAGACTTGAATGGAAAACAGGTCGGATACCTAACGCGGATCAAGTCGAATAGCGACAGGCTGGCTCGTCTCATTAACGATCTGCTGGATCTTTCAACGATCGAGGCAGGAAAAATCGATCTCCGGCCGGCGAACCTTCCTCTGGTCACTCTGGTAAAAGAGGCCGCAGAAAGTCTGAGACCGGTGGCGGCGGAGAAGCTTATCAACCTAACCGTCATGTCTGCGGACCCTGGCATTATCGCCTGGGCAGATCGAGATAAGGTGGTACAGGTGCTCATGAATTTGATCGGCAATGCGCTAAAGTTTACCCCGACAGGCGGCAAAGTGACTATCGCTGTTACGAAAAACTCCGCTGCCTGGATGCAGATCTCGGTCACAGACACGGGTCCAGGTATTCCTGCGGAAGAAGTAAACAAAGTTTTTGCTAGGTTTTATCAGATTGGCCAAGCAGGCACGCAAAAGACCCAGGGGACGGGGCTCGGCTTGGCGATTTCAAAGGCCTTGGTGGAGATGCATGGCGGAAAGATCTGGGTGGAAAGTGAAGCAGGTAAAGGAAGCATCTTTTCCTTCACGTTGCCTGCGGAGCAACCGTTTCAGCTTGAATCGCCGGCGACCTGAGGAGCTGGACTGAGACTATCGGAACAATCGGTTTCGAAGATCTAAACGGATTCTAAGACCGATTCGGTTTCCCGATAAATCCGGGACCAAAGCCTGCTTCCTGAGCCGCCCACGCACCGGCAACGCGCCCGCTGAATATAGATGGGCCTAGCATGGTTCCTTCCAAGCCGGCCTTGCCATTGATATGGCCGCCAGCCATGCCGGCGACTTCCCCGGCGGCGTACAGCCCAGGGATCGGATCGAAATATTTGTTCAGCACGCGACAGCGGAGATCAGTCTTGACGCCGCCGAAGTTCTTGCGCGCCAGGGAAACAACTGAATCGCGTAATAGGGCGGAGTGTCGAATTTTTTCGATTGCTTCAAAGATTTGCCGAACTCCGGTTCCCGCTCCAGGCCGTCGTCGAAGGCTTTGTTGTAGCGCTCTATTGTCGAAAGAAACGATTCCACATCCACTTCGATTTTCCTGGCGAGTTCGGCCAGGGTGTTTGCCTTCTTGATGTAGGGTGAACCGTCGAGCAGCTCCTGCACTTTATCTTTGCGCACTTTGTCGCCGTCGCGATAGTAGGGATCGGCCACTTCCATCTTCGCCGTCATCGGCGTATCGAGGATCGCCCAGGCATGGGGCGGATTCTGCCGAAGCAGAGCGGGTGTCGCTGAAGCGCCGCCGGTGAGAGATTCGTTATGAAAGCGTCTCCCTTGCTGATTGAACCAGATATAACCAGGTGTCAGGCGAAAGACCAATCCGCGTCGGCCCTGGGGATCGCGGTAATCCGGCGTTGCATAGACATAGAACCAGATGTTTTCCATATGCGTGAAGTAACCGCCCAACTCGCGGATCATCTTGTGGCCGGTACCTTTGGCGCCGAACCCGGAACCTTCCATTACTTTTGACTTCTTAAACTCGGGCCGGTGCTCCAAAACCATATCGAGGTTCGAGTTGAATCCTCCTGTAGCGACGACGACAGTTTTGCTGTGAATCTCGATCGTTTCGTTCTTGTTACTTGTCGCTGTGACGCCACAGACGCGGCCATCTTGTATGAGTAGCTGGCCCGCTGTCGTAGACATCAAAATCTTGATATTGGGCAACGACTCGGCGGTTTTGATAAGTGCCGTCATTAAGCCCAGGCCGTTGTTGTCCGGGCGATGCCAGCGGAGCACGCGATTGCCTTCCTGAGATTTCATGTCCACCCACTTCGCGCCACAGCTTTCTGCCCAGTGATAAAGATCATGGAGGGTATGTTCGAGATAAAATCTCGCCCACACTTCATCGGCGGCGCCTTGGCCCCACTTGACCCAGTCTTCGAAGGCAAGATCGGGCGTATCTTCTACGCCCTGTGCTTTTGCAGCGGCGTTCCGACAATGCAGCAACCGCCGCCCGAAATAGCGGCCGTTCCACCGCAAGAATCAGCTTGCTCTAAGACCACGGCCTTACCGCCGGCCCGGGCGACCTCGATGGCTGCCGGAATTCCCGCGCCCCCGCCGCCGATAATTGCGACATCAACATCGAGAATAGAATCAGGCATGGCTTGCTCCTTCAAAGAGTCTCAATGACCGACGGTTTAGCACCAATGTTAAGCCGTGGTCAACCAGTCCGGTCCTACTTGCTTTCGCAAAATCTTTCTCTCGGGCCCTCGAATCCGCCCGGTTTACAGGTTCAGGGAAGGGTGGAAATTTTCATTACAATCGCGGTAAGATTGGCTAACATCCGGAGCTACGCGAATTTAGTCGGGTTGATTGTCTCGTTGCGCCCAGCGAGCCAGTTTGACGTCGTAATTCTTAAACATATGGCAGATATCTTCCTCAGCTATGCCAACGAAGACCGGGAAGCGGCGCGCGCCGTAGCGGGCCTTCTTGAGTCCGCCGGCTGTACGGTCTGGTGGGACCGGCGTATCCCCGCTGGTCGCACCTGGCGTTCGATGATCGAAGAAGCGCTTCGTGAGATGCGCTGCATGGTTGTCTTGTGGTCGACTCACTCGGTGGAGAGCGATTGGGTCAAGGAAGAAGCGGAGGAGGCGCGAGCCCTGGGAAGGCTAATCCCGGTACTGATTGAACCCGTCAAACCTCCGGTTGGATTTCGCAGTATTCAAGCGGCGGACCTCATCGATTGGGACGGCTCGAGGGATTCTCTTGGAGCGCGGCAACTGATCGCCGATATCGAGTCTTTAATGGGAAATCCGCCGCCACGAACGCTCTCTGATGCCGAGGCGGCGCCTCGAGAAAAGCAAACTATTCCAGAGCCCAGCGCAGAAGAAGCTCGCGCCGTCGATAGATCGGCAATGACCGATGAAAGCTCCGGGCTTTCCACACGGCCCGTTGGTCCGCCGAATCGGTTCAACATCGATAGCGTCTGCTCGCAAGCTGCCAGCATGGTGGAAGAGGGCAGCAGTCGGAGTGTTTATCGTGATCGCTGTTCTGGGCGCGCTTTTGTGGTTTGGAAAAAGCATAGGCTGACTTCGGCGCCGGAAGTTGCAGCAGTAAAGCCGGCACCGGTTCCAACGCCAAGCCTGGTGAGTCTCGGCTTGAGTGGCGACCGGCAAGAAATCGGCGCCAACGAGACGCTGAATATCACCCTCAGGGGACAATACAGCGATGGTACCCAAAAGCATCAATGAGGGCGTCCAATGGCTCAGCAACGAACCGCGTGTGGCAACGATTGATGACCAAGGTAGAGTTACCGCCCGGCAGGCCGGCGAGGCGAAGATCACCGCGCGATATCGCGATATGGTGAGCCCAGCTTGGACTGTTGCCGTGCGAGCGGAGAAGCCAGTTTTGACTGTCACCGCGCCGGCAGAAAAGCCAGTCACAAAGACTCCGGTGGCAACCAAATTGGTGGCACTCACGGTTTCGCCAGGTAACCACGAGATAAAAATTCAGGAGCGGCTACTGCTTCGCGTGAAGGCAAGATACTCCGATGGCAACGAGAGGGGACTTTCCAGCGGGGTTGAATGGCGGAGCAGCGACAGTTCAGTTGCAACGGTTGATGCCCGCGGCGAATTGCGGGCGTTGCGAGTGGGTAAAATCGCAGTCGTCGCCCGTTGGGGTGGAATCGAAAGTTTAGCCGTGGACATCATAGTCAAAGAGCCGGCCAGTAAAGCCGCCGCCCGCCATACCCGTCGTCGAGCCGTCTCAAGTGCCGCCAACGAAACCGCCAGTGCAAAGTGTCAACGTTGCGTCCTACATCAATCGGGCGAAGGGTTACCGAGTACAAGGAAATTACACGGCCGCACTGGCGGAGCTCGAGAAAGCCCGCACCGTCAACCCGGGCAGCCAGGAGGTCGCCGACGAGATCGAAGCGACTAGAAGAGCCTGCAACGCTGAACAGCGATTAGGCCGTGAAGGTTTAACTTGCTAAAGCTGTCCGTGGCGATCCACCGGCTAACGTTGCTGTTGCCTGCGTAGCTCTTGGCTCTCATCACGGCGCACGAGGTCAATCTCCTCTTCGAGTTTCTGCCCCACCCACTCCCCAGTGCTGAAAACCTTCTGCCAGTCGGGCTGTGGCGCCGAGAGGAGCGCAAGCCCCGTTTGAATTTGCGAGCGAATCTCCTTGTTCGGATCCCAGAATATCCCTGTCCGAGTGCTGTTCAAGTAATCCAGCTGGTCGCGAATACCGGTAAGAGCGGCGGCGAGTTCCTTAGTCGATTCGCGCAGCTGACTCTCGTTGGCCTTCCTTCGTTTCGAGGCTTCAGCGCGAATTTTTTTATCTCATCCAGTAACAGGTCATCCGCGCCGGCCTTTCTAAGTTGGCTCTCGGCTTCGGCTGTGAGATCAAAAGCAACCCGCGTTCACGGACAAGAGCGGCGACCCGTTTGGGCTCGATCCGTTCACGGAGCGCGAACGAAACGTCCTGCAGGGTAAAGGGATTGGCGGCTTTCTCCGTCGTTTGCAGGCGCAGGTTCGTCAACGCGAGGTAAAGCTTGGCCACTGAATCGCCGGGAATTTGGGACAGCGCTCTTTCCAATGAACTCTTGGCCTCGAAAGCTTAGCGGACTGATATTGAGCGCGCCCCAGATAGGTCCAGATGCTTTCTCTGAACGAAGTAAAGGGCGCAACGTAATTGGGATCGCGTTTAGCAATCGGCTCGAAATAAGTAAGCGCAACCGCGTAGTCTCCGCTCATCAGCGCTCGGCGGCCTGACGCGAATTCCCCGCCCGATTCTAGACTAGCGCAACCGGCGATGATCAATAGAAGTCCTAGTTCGCAAAGCCAACATTTTTTGGTCATTGAAGCTTTTATTAGAATAGGCTCGATGAAAACTCAACCCGCCTCGCTTGTTGAGTTCTGCTCACTCTGTTAAGAAAACAAATCACCGATCATCATGCGTTTTTCTCCGACACCTTGGCTTGTCGCTACGCTGGCCTTTGTTATTCTTGGTTTCACCCGCGGTCTCCATTCTTCCTTCGGGGTTTTTTACGTGGCCCTGCTCGACACTTTCGGCTGGAGCCGCGGCGCCACCGCCGGAGTTTTTCCATGGTTCTTACCGTGGACGCGATCCTCTCCCCCTGGTCGGCTATCTCTTGGATCGTTTCGGGACTAAGAAAATCGTCTGTAGCGGCTGTTTCATACTGGCTTTGGGACTTCTGCTAAGCAGCACTATCGACAGTCTTTGGCAACTCTACATCTTTTTCGGTTTAATCTCTGCGGTCGGTATCACCTTCACCGGCATGGTGCCCCATGTGTTTTTGGTTTCGGAGTGGTTTGTCTCCAATCGCGCTTCAGCCATCGGTTTCGTCTATGCCGGGACGGGCGTGGGTATTTTACTGCTCGCGCCGCTTAGCGAATGGTTGCTCTCGAGCTGGGGATGGCCGCGGGCTTTTCAAATGTTTTCCGGGATCGTGCTGATATTGCTATTACCCTTGGTGTGGGTCTTTTACCAGGACGGACCTTTCGGCGAAAAACTTCGATCGAAGAAAGAATCGAAGCCCCATGACCATCGCTGGACGGCAAAGCTGGCGCTACGGAGTTGGCAATTCTGGCTGCTGTTTTTGCGCGCATTTGCGCAGCCTCTGGGACGACGGTGATTGTGACCCACCAAGTCGCCCATGTGGTCGATGTGGGTTACAGCAAACTACTCGCCGCGACGATCTTTGGTCTCGCCGGTATCACCAGTAGCTTTGGTCGCGTGGTATTCGGCTTTATCGCCGACCTTTTGACCAAACAAGCGGCCTATACGCTAAACATCTTAATGACTCTGGTAGGGGTGGGTGCCTTGATGATCCTCCGTGATCCGAGCCAAACCTGGCTGCTCTACGTTTACGTCATTTTTTTGGCATTGGCTTCGGCTCTCGCGCAGTTATTTTCTCCGCGCTCACAGCCGACATCTTTTCCGGCAAAGGATTTGGATCGATCCTCGGCTACTCGACGGTCGCTGTTGGCGTTGGCGGAGCGTTGGGCTCCTGGTTGGGGGCGCATTCTATGATTGGACCGGCAGCTATCTGGTCTCCTTTGCGCTCTCGGCGCTGGTTTTGGCCTGCTCTGATGTCTGCATATGGCTGGCTTCTATGCCATCGGTTGCCGGCCGGGATGAGCGACTCTTTGGGTCGCCTAACCTGTAATTTAACGATTGCCTCCCGCGGCCGGACCGGACATCGCGGTGGCGGGAAGCTGCCTTGAGGCGCTGAAGAGAAGTTGCTACGTTAATTTCGTAATTTGCTGTTATGGATGCTCGTTTGCGGGAGGGCATACGTCTGTTTAATGAGGGCCGATTTTTGAGTCCCATGAAACTTTGGAACAGTTCTATCAGGAAACCGAAGATGCCAATAAGCCTTTTCTCGAAGGATTGATCGAACTAGCGGTCGCTTTCAGGCTCTATACCGATTTCGGAGAAATCAAAGGGCCGGTGCGCATGATCTACCAGGCGCTGATTCGCTTCGAAAACTATCAATCGCCTCATCTCGAGATCCGGGTAAAAGATCTTAGCGAATCGATGGAGACGTGGGCCAAGGAGGCAGACGTAGGCGGCAAGCCGCTCTCCTCCATCCCCAAAATTCGCCTGCAAGGGTTTAGTTTTTTACATGAACGATTTTGATCTTGGAGCCAAACTCGAACACTTTCTCCAGGGTACTTGGTCCGGAGCAAAACGGGTTCAGGGGATTCAGGGGGCGCGAAGGCGTATGTTCTCTCCTTAGTTGCCGAGAAAAGCCGCCGGCCGATGCTAATCATCGCACCGACCACGAGCGACGCTGAAAATCTCTACGACGATCTGGGATTTTTCCTGGGTGAAGAACGCTCCCTGCCGCCGTTTCGCAAGCGACTCCATCTTTTCCATCGTGGGAAGTCCTCCCTTTCGAGAAACTATCGCCCCATCCGGACAATGTGGCGGCCCGTCTCGAAGGACTCTACAAACTCGTGGAGGAGCAGGCACCCATACTCATAGCGACTCCTGCCGCCTTGCTGCAGAAAGTCATTCCAAAAGAACAGTTCAAGCGGTCCTATCTTTACCTCGTCGCCGGGCAAGAGCTGGCGCGTGACGGTCTACTACAACATTTGGTGCAATGGGGTTTCCAGAATGTCCCGTTAGTAGAAGAGCGAGGCGACTTTAGCGTCCGCGGCGGCATTGTCGATATCTTCTCCCTGGATATGCGCGCCCGCTGCGGCTGGAGTTCGATGGCGACCGATTGGAATCGATCCGGGAATTCAGCCCGGCCAATCAGCGTTCCGAGCAGCCCCAGGAAGAAATGTTTTTGTTGCCGATGAAAGAGTTCTCGCTAAAGCGCTCCGATTTGGGAAGCGTTGTACGCAGGCTCGATCAACGGGCTGGGGAGTTAGAGATCGATCGGCGGGAGAAACACAGTCTGCTTGAGTCTTTGCGGGAAGGAATACCCTTTCCCGGAATCGAATCTTTGGTTCCTTACTTTTATCCTGAGCTCGTCTCGATTTTCTCATACCTTTCTCCTGAAACATTGATTTGGCTCGACGGTGGAGACCGCGTGGAGGTGGAGGCGGAAAAATTCGGCCAGCTGGCTTGGGCGCGCTACGAGAAGGCCACAGAGGAGCGTCACCTCGTGCCGCCGGTGGAGACCCTTTATTTAAATGAACATGAATGGCGCGCAGCATTGGAGCCATGGGCCCAGGTGTGGGGAGTCGCTCACGATTATGGCGACGTCGGAGAAAGCCCAGGAGTCCACGCTTACGGTGGAGTCGTTTCTGACCAGTGACATCCGCCATGAAACCGCGCCACGCGGCATGGACGCCTCGTTGGCGCCGCTGGTCGAACGGCTCAAAGGTTGGCAGCGCGAAAGGTGCTCTTCGTGGCACCGACGAAAGGCGATGCCATGCGGTTGGAGAGCTGTTGGGCAGCTACGATCTGGACGTGCCTATGGTAGAGGGAGCCGTGTCCGGACTATTCGCCCGAGGGGAACTTCCGCGTGCCATCGTCGGTGGTCATCTGAATCAAGGGTTTCGCCTGCCTGAAGCTCATCTGGTGGTGGTGACGTTCGATGAAATCTTCGGCACCCGGAAACGACAACCGACCGCCAGCACGAAGAGCCATCCGAGCCACTTCTTGACCAGTCTGAGTGAGCTCAAGCAGGACGACTATGTAGTGCACCTGGATCACGGCATTGGCATCTATCGCGGCCTTAAATTTCTCAGGGTCGCCGGTGCCGAGGGCGAGTTTCTCCACTTGGAATATGAAGCCGGCGATCGTCTTTATCTACCGGTGGATCGCATCAACATGGTGCAGAAGTACATCGGCGGCGATGGGGCACAGCCTTCCCTGGATCGTTTAGGCGGTACCGCTTGGGAAAAGGTCAAGGCGAAGGCGCGGAAGTCGATTTTTGCCATGGCCGAAGAACTGATACAGCTCTATGCGATTCGGGAAGCCCGCCAGGGAAATGCCTTCGCGCCGCCCGACACCTTGTACCGAGAATTCGAAGCAGCTTTCGAGTACGAAGAAACTCCCGATCAGCAACGTGCCATCGATGAGACCTTGGCCGGCATGCAAAGCCGAAAGCCGACGGATCGCTTGATCTGCGGCGATGTCGGTTACGGCAAAACCGAAGTGGCGATGCGAGCCGCTTTTCTCGCCGTCGAAGGCGGTAAGCAAGTTGCCGTGTTGGCGCCAACGACGATTCTGGCGCAACAACATCTCCAGACTTTTCGCCACCGGTTTCGCAATCACCCAGTACGCATCGAAATGGTCAGCCGTTTTCTAACCTCGAAGGAAATCACGCAAGTCCTCCAACAGACTGCCAGAGGCACCGTCGACGTCTTGATCGGAACCCACCGGCTGCTCCAGAAGGATGTCGAGTTTAAAGATCTGGGCCTGGTGATTATCGACGAAGAGCATCGCTTCGGTGTCGTCCACAAGGAGCGACTGAAAAAGCTCCGCCAGCTCGTCGATGTCGTCAGTCTGACGGCGACGCCGATTCCCCGCACCTTGCACATGTCGCTGGTCGGCATTCGTGAGTTGAGCATTATCGAAACCCCGCCGGCGGATCGGCTGGCGATCCAAACCTACGTGACGCGTTATGACGAACAGGTCATCCGCGATGCAATTCTTCGTGAGCTGCAGCGGGGCGGCCAGGTATTTTTCTCCATAACCGAGTCGAGACCATCGATCGGTTGGCGCTCAAGTTGGCGGATTTGCTTCCCGAGGCAAAGATGGCTGTGGCGCATGGCCAGATGCGGCCAAAGGAACTAGAGAAAGTCATGCTCGATTTTCTGGAAAATAAAACCCAGGTCTTGGTTTGCTCGGCGATCATTGAATCGGGGCTCGATTTTCCCAACGCCAATACCATCATCATCAACCGAGCAGATCAGTTCGGTCTCGCGCAACTCTACCAGCTGCGGGGACGCGTCGGTCGCTCCCATCGGCATGCCTATGCCTATTTATTGATCCCCGGTGAAAAAGTAATCACACCGGATGCCGAGCGCAGGCTGCGGGCGCTGCAGGAACTCGATGGACTCGGCGGTGGCTTCAAACTGGCGCTGCACGATCTCGAGATTGCGGCGCGGGCAATCTTTGGGTGAGCAGCAGTCGGGTCAAATTACCGCCGTGGGCTTCGAGCTCTATACGGAAATGATGCAAAAAGCCGTCAACGAGCTTAAAGGCGAAGTCGTGGCGCCGGAAGTGGAGCCCGAGATCCGTCTGGAAATTCCCGCTTATTTTCCGGAAAGCTATATCCCGGACGCCAATCAGCGTTTGCTCTTTTACAAACGGCTCGCGAGCGTGGGTAATACATTAGAACTTGCCGAGCTGAAAGAAGAGATTCGCGATCGTTTCGGGCCCACCACGCCGATAGTCGAAAATCTATTTAGGGTTATGGATCTCCGGCGTGTGCTCAAAGAGTTTCTCGTACAACAGATCAGCGTATCCAATGGTCAAGTCTTCCTACTATTCCATCCGGAGTCGCCGGTGCAAGTTGAGAAATTACTCGAGCTCATCAAAAGCAAAAAATAAATTCCGTTTAGCGCCGGATGGGCGGCTCTCCTTTACGCCGCAAAATCAGGAGTGGGAAGCGCTGTTGGGTGAAGTTATGCAAATGCTGCACTTGATTCGTGACGACCCGGCGCAGCAAAGTTTGCTCTTCCAGTCGTCGCATGGATGAAAGACCCGGAACCGGCAAAATATCTCAACCGGGCGGCCATTAGGATTTTGAAACTCCTGGTCGAGTCCGTCGTTTGGTTTTGCAAATTAACTATGGTAGCTGTTACAATAATTGTCCTATACGGCAAGTCTACGATTTTTTTATGCTGCGCCGAATATTGAAAACGGGTTTACTGCTATTCTGCTTCCACCTTCTCCTCCACCAAACGGCCCTGGCCAAGGTTATTGAGCAACTGATCGTGGTGATCGATGGGGAGCCTTACACGCTCTCAAACCTGGGGTCCTACGCGAAGACCAAGATGGGTCGGGAATTTCCCTCGGGAGATTTGAAGAAAATTGATGACAGCGACCGGGAAGTCTTGGAGCAATTCATCACGGAAAAACTTCTGGAAGCGGAAGCGCGGGAGTCGGGTATCAAAATCACCGACCAGGATGTCACTCAATACATCGATGAAATTAAGAAACGAAATCGCTTGAGCGATGACGACCTCAAGACCGCGTTGAGCCGCGAGGGTCAGACGCTTGAAAGCTATCGGGCGTCGGTCAAGAGCGAGCTGGAAAAAGTGAGATTCTCAATCGGCAGGTAAGAAATAAAGTCAACATTACCAACGACGACGTCGAGCGATACTATAAGCTCAACGCCAACAAATTTCGCTCTGAGGATCGCGTGCGCCTGCGTCATATCCTGCTCGCGCTCCCTCAAACCGTGACCCCTGAAGAAGTGCAAGCTGTCACCGAAAAGGCCATGGATTTATACAAGCGTATCGTTGCCGGAGCGGATTTCGCGGAGCTGGCTCGGGAATACTCAGAGGGAGCGGGGCAGGCCGATGGTGGCGACATCGGTTGGGTCAACCGCGGGAAGCTGATCGGCGGTATTGAGCAGGTGGCGTTTGAAAAGCTGTCCGTGGGCCAGGTAAGCACGCCTTTCCGAACCACGATGGGAGTTCACATTGTCAAGTTAGAGGCGCGGGAGACGGGCGCCGTTTTGCCGCTGGCAACAGTGGCGCCCAAAATCAAAGAAGAGCTTCAGTCTAAGGCGCTCGAAGACAGATTTGTGAAGTGGCTCAAAACCGATCTGAGAAGAAAACATCGGGTCGATGTGAAGATTGCCGGGGTGGTGTACAAGCCTGAGGATTCCAAAGAGGGCATGGTCGATTCTTTGATGGCTAAATCCACCAGACCTAAAAAGCAACCAGAGCGAACTTTTCTCAGCTATCTGAATCCTTTCTCTTATATTGTTAAGCAAGTCCCCGTGGAAGACGATGATCCGAAAAGTCCAATGGCTGGTAAAAGCATTGTCAATGTATTTGGTGTTCCTCTTTTCGCCACCGATACCGCAGACGATGTCCCTGATGTCCTTTCGACTCCGGCCGACAAATCGAGCGGAGGGGATCTTCCTCGGGTCAATCCGGGGATTCTTTGACGCATTGAATCCCTTCAAACGTTGAATCCCTGATATTGTCGAAACAGGGATAGTCACCATATCGGTTTTTCTCGGTTTCTCGGAAATCAATGGCGCGCAAACCTATTGTCGCTGTCACTATGGGCGACCCGGCAGGCATTGGGCCTGAAGTGATTCGCAAGGCGTTAGCCGATCCGCGCCTCAAAGGAGTTTGCAGTCCGCTTATTCTAGGGGACTGGGAGGTTTTGAGGCGCTCGTGGAAAGGCAAACCTAATTCTTCCAAACTCGTCTGTTGGCAACCGGGGCAAGCGCTGCTGCCGCTGCTAGCAAGCCATTACGCCGGGGTTGTTTGCTCGCTTTCTTCTCTTGCCACAAGAGAATCACGCCCGGGCCGTCCGACCAAGGCCGGGGGCATGCGGCCTACCGCTACATTGTCGTAGCGACCAAGCTTGCCCTCTCCGGCGTCGTCGATGCCATGGCCACCGCCCCCATCAGCAAGAGCATCCTTCAAGACGCCGGCTATAACTACCCCGGTCATACGGAGCTGCTGGCCGAGCTGAGCCGAACGCCCGAGTGCCGCATGATGCTGATTGGAAAAAAGCTCCGCGTAGTTCTGGTTACCGGCCACATAGCCTTCACCAAAGTTGCCCGGAGTCTCAGCCGTGATGGAATTGGCACGACATTAGAGCTGGCCCATCAAAGCCTGCGAGACTTCTTCGGAATCCAACATCCCCGGATCGCCGTTGCCGCCTTGAATCCCCATGGCGGCGAAGAAGGGATCTTTGGTGACGAGGAGGAAAAGACCATAGTGCCGGCGGTCCAGGCGATTAAACGCAAAGGGATCCGAGCCTATGGTCCGTTTCCTGCGGACAGCCTTTTTACCAAGCGGCCCGCGGTGATTACGACGCCGTAGTTTGCATGTATCACGATCAAGGTTTGATCCCGCTTAAACTGCATCGTTTCTTCGGCGGAGTGGCTCTGACCTTGGGTCCACCGTTTATTCGAACGTCAGTGGACCATGGCACCGCCTACGACATCGCCGGTAAAGGGAAGGCGGATGAGTCGAGCATGAAAGAGGCGATCCTGCTGGCCGCGAGATTGGCACAGCAAGATATGAAGCGGAGAATGAAATGAATCCGTCGATATTTCGTGAATACGACATCCGGGGTCTGGCGGAACAGGATTTCGACGTAAAATTCGCGCTGCTCCTGGGCAAGGTGCATGGCACGATCATCGCCGAAAGGGGCGGCAAACGGGTGACGGTGGGGCGCGATTGCCGCGCAACCTCCGATCCTTATGCAGAGGCCGTTATCGCAGGCCTGGCGTCGACGGGGTTGCAGGTTTACGATATCGGCATTTGTCCCACGCCGCTGCTCTATTTTTCTTTGTTTCATCTCGACGTCGATGGCGGGATAGAAGTGACGGCAAGCCACAATCCGTCGGAGTACAACGGTTTCAAACTCTGTATTGGCAAAGACACCTTGTATGGCCAGCAAATTCAGGATGTCCGCGTCAAGATGGAACGAAACGAGTTCCAGGAAAAAGCCGGCGGCAAAGTTGAGCGCTACGAAATCGTTTCTCCCTATCACAAGCATTTGTTGCAGGATGTGCCAAAATTAAAACGGCCATTGAAAGTTGTAGTCGATGCAGGCAGTGGAGTGGGGGACCGGTGGCTCCGCCACTTTTTCGTCAGCTCGGTTGTATGGTATCGGAAATCGCTTGCACACCCGACGGGAGGTTCCCGATTCACCATCCGGATCCGACGGTCCCGGAGAACTTGGAGCTGCTGATCGAGAAAGTAAAGCATGAGAAGGCGGACTTAGGTATCGCTTATGACGGTGATGCGGACCGCATCGGCGCGGTGGACGAGAAGGGTAATATTCTCTGGGGTGACGAGCTCTTGGTGCTATTCTCGCGGGACGTTCTCAAGCGCAATCCAAAGGCAATCATCATCTCCGAGGTCAAATGTTCGCAGCGGCTCTATGACGATATCGCCAAACACGGCGGCGTGCCGATCATGTGGAAGGCCGGCCATTCTCTGCTCAAGGCCAAAATGAAAGAGACCCATGCCTTGTTGGCCGGCGAGATGAGCGGTCACATGTTCTTCAAAGAACGCTACTTCGGTTACGACGACGCGATTTATGCCTCTCTTCGTCTTCTGGAAATATTGGCGAACACCGAGCGGCCGTTGTCCGCTTTGCTTTCGGATTTGCCCAAGAGTGTATCGACGCCGGAGATCAGAGTCGATTGCCCGGATGACAAGAAATTTATCATCGCAGAGAAAGCCAAAGAATATTTCCGCCAACACTACGATATCATCGACGTGGATGGTGTCCGGATCCAATTCCCCGAGGGTTGGGGGCTTATTCGGGCGTCCAATACTCAGCCCGCCCTCGTGCTTCGTTTCGAGGCGCAATCGGCTCAGAAGCTGAAAGAATATCGCGCCATCGTCGAAGAAAAGCTCAAAGGCCTGGAAAGTCAGTAAAGGACGGATGGCTGGTAAGATCGTTGTCAAAGGCGCGCGCGTCCACAACCTTAAAAACATCGATGTCGAAATCCCGCGCGATCAACTGGTTGTCATCACCGGAGTTTCCGGATCAGGCAAATCTTCGCTCGCTTTCGATACGCTTTACGCCGAAGGGCAGCGGCGATACCTGGAGTCGCTGGCCGCGGATGCGCGTCAGTTTCTGCAACAGATGGAAAAACCGGACGTCGATTCCATCGACGGGCTTTCTCCGGCCATCGCCATCCAGCAAAAGTCAGGCCTCTCCCATCCTCGCTCTACGGTCGGGACTCTCACCGAGATTTACGACTATCTGCGGTTGCTTTTCGCGCGGTTAGGTCAACCGACTTGCATTCAATGCGGCCGCGAAATAGTTGCGCAAACCGTCGAGCAAATCAGCGATCAATTGCTGTCGCTGCCGGAGGAGACACGCATTCTTGTGCTCGCGCCTGTCGCGACGGGCCCCAACCCTCGGCCGGTGTTGCAAGAGCTGGCGCGCGCAGGCTTCGCCCGCATCAAGATCGATGGGGAGATGCATGAACTTTCGGAAGAGATCCATATCGAAACAGAGCGACCGCACGAAATCGATTTGATCGTCGATCGCTTGGTGCTGCGACGGGGAATAGAACGGCGGCTGGCCGATTCCCTCGAAATTGCCTCTCGCTTTGGTCGTCAAGTCATCAAAGTGGAAATTGTTCCGGAGCAAAGTTCAAAGCCGACCGAAGCACTCATTTTCACTCAGAAATTTGCGTGCATACCGTGTGGGATTTCGCTGCCTGAAATTACCCCGGGGCTGTTTTCTTTCAATCGCCCGCAAGGTGCCTGCCCCGCGTGCAATGGCATGGGCGTCGAATCCGGGCCACATCGGCGTGCCAAGAACGCTGAGAGTGAGCCGGATACGATCCCCTGCAGGGAATGCAAGGGCATGCGACTCAGGAAGGAAAGCCTCGCGGTAAAACTGGGTGGTAAGAGCATCTCGGATCTGACTTCTATCTCCCTGCTAGATGTCCGCGACTTCATGCAAAAACTAAAATTAGACAAGAAAGGAAATATCGTCGGCGGGAAGCTGCTCCACGAGATCGTTGGCCGGCTTCAATTTCTTGTTCAACTCGGGCTCGATTATCTAACTCTCGATCGATCCGCTGTGACCCTTTCGGGAGGCGAGGCTCAGCGGGTGCGGCTCGCCACACAGCTGGGATCTAGCTTGGCCGGAGTACTTTATATTCTCGATGAGCCCAGCATCGGACTGCACCAGAAAGACAACGCGGAACTTCTTAAACTGCTCAAGCAGATGCGGGACTCAGGCAACTCCGTCGTCGTGGTAGAGCACGATCAAGAAACCATAGCGGCAGCGGACCATATCATCGATATCGGGCCCGGGGCCGGTGTGAACGGTGGCGAAATCGTTGCGCAGGGCACACTCGCAGAAATCAGGGAGAATGAACGCTCCCTGACCGGTCAATATCTATCGGGCAGCATGAAGATGCCGATTCCGGTGCGACGTCGCACCGGCACGGGCGAGTTTATAGTCATTAGAGGAGCGAAAGAGAATAATTTGAAAGACATCACCGTCCAGATACCTGTGGGCTCGATGACCTGTGTCACCGGAGTTTCCGGGTCAGGCAAGACGAGTCTGGTCATGGATATTCTCCACAACGCGGTTGCTCAACGCTTGCATAAATCAACACATGAGGCGGGACAATTTGACGAGCTGATAGGCGCTAACTGTTTCGATCGCGTGGTCGGTATCGACCAAGCGCCGATTGGCCGCACTCCGCGATCTAACCCTGCTACCTACACGGGTCTCTTCGATCACCTGCGCAATCTTTTCGCGCAACTGCCGGAAGCGCGCGTTCGGGGTTACAAACCCGCCCGGTTTTCTTTCAACGCGCCGGGCGGGCGCTGCGAGGCGTGTGCCGGGGAAGGAGCCGTGCGAGTGGATATGTATTTTCTCCCGCCGGTGTACGTCGCCTGTGAAAATTGTCAGGGCAGGCGCTACAACCGGGAGACCCTTGAGATCAAATACAAAGGCTTGAGCATTGCGGACATACTGGATCTCACCGTGCAGCAGGCATCGGAAATTCTCAGCCCCGTTCCTGCGCTGTCCGAGCGGTTGCGCGTTCTCCGCGAGGTCGGACTTGGCTATCTCCGGCTTGGTCAAGCGGCGCAAACACTTTCCAGCGGTGAAGCGCAACGGGTCAAGCTTGCGCGAGAGCTTGCGCGGAAGTCCACGGGTCGAACGCTGTATATCTTGGACGAACCCACCACAGGTCTCCATTTCGATGATGTCAAGCAACTTGTAGAGCTGCTCCAGCGTCTAACGGATGCCGGAAATACGGTAGTCATTATCGAACACAATCTGGACGTCATATTGAGCGCCGACTACGTTATCGATCTCGGACCCGAGGGTGGCGAAAAGGGTGGAAAATTGGTTGCGACCGGGAGTCCTGAAGAGATTGCCTCAATTTCAGGCTCTTTTACCGGTCAGTACCTATCGCAACTGCTTCCGAGTCGCCATGACGTGCCTCGACAGCATGGCGTTGGTTAAGCTCTTGGACACTGAATTCACTATATATTTCAATAGCTTATTAAAACAAACTAGGGGTTGACTCATGGCCTGCTATGGGATAATGTTAATTCAGACTATTTCGGTAGGATAACTACGTGCAAACTCCAATCTATATGGATAACCACGCCACCACTCGGGTGGACCCTCGAGTATTGGAAGTCATGCTTCCCTACTTTACGGAAAAGTATGGCAATGCTGCGAGCCGGAGTCACGCCTTTGGGTGGGAAAGCGAAGCGGCCGTCGACCTAGCGCGAGAGCAAATCGCAAGACTGATCCACGCATCGTCGCCGCGGGAGATTGTCTTCACCAGCGGTGCGACGGAGTCCGACAACTTGGCTATCAAAGGAGTCGCTGAGTCTTACCGCGACAAGGGCAATCACGTCATAACTTGCGTGACTGAACATAAAGCGGTTCTGGACTGCTGCAAGTTCTTGGAGAAGCAGGGTTGTCAGGTGACTTATCTTCCCGTGGACAGGGATGGCTTGGTAAGCATGCAACCGGCTGCGCGAGGCGATTACGGACAAGACGATTCTGATCTCCATTATGGCCGCCAATAATGAAATCGGTACGATAGAACCCATAAAGGAGATAGGGCAATTCGCTCACGAGAAGGGGATTCTATTTCACACAGATGCGACACAAGCGGTGGGCAAGATTCCTCTGAATGTTGAAGAGATGGGCATCGATCTATTATCGCTGACGGCCCACAAGATGTACGGACCCAAGGGTATCGGCGCGCTTTACGTGCGCGCAGCGAAACCGCGGGTTAGGCTAAGAGCGATGATCGACGGCGGCGGTCACGAGCGCGGTATGAGATCGGGGACGCTAAATGTGCCGGGGATCGTGGGTCTGGGCAAAGCCTGTGAGATTGCCCAGAAGGAAATGGCAGGGGAGGCGGAAAGACTTACAAGCCTTAGAGAGCGATTGAAGAAAAAAATTATCGATCAACTGGAGGAAGTCTACGTCAACGGTCATCCAACGGGGCGGCTTCCGGGCAATATGAATATGAGCTTCGCTTATGTCGAGGGCGAGTCGCTCTTGATGGCCTTAAAAGAGATCGCGGTTTCAACCGGCTCGGCTCTGCACCTCTGCGAGCTTGGAGCCTTCTCATGTATTGCGGGCCATTGGGGTCGAGGAGGAGTTGGCTCACACCTCTATTCGTTTTGGTTTGGGCCGTTTCAACACGGAGGAAGAGGTTGACTATACGGTCCGTCGGGTAGTTGAGGAGATAAGGCGATTGCGAGAGCTATCGCCGCTTTACAAAGCGAGGAGAGCTAAACGGCACGGGCGACAACAGACGGAAAACAAATTACCGGAGAGGGTTTCTCAGTCGTAGTTTATTGGGAGGTACGAGCGTATGGCCGGTGGAGTCAATGTGACCGAACAGGCTGCAGCCAAAATCAAAGAGATGGTTGCGGCTGAGAATAGAGAGGGCCAAGGACTGCGCCTTAAAGTCGTCGGCGGAGGTTGCTCGGGGCTGCAATACAAGCTTGATTTCGATCTGCCTAAGGCCACCGACAAAGTTTTCGAGAAGGACGGGGCGAAAGTTTTGGTCGATATGAAAAGTTTGCTTTATCTTAGCGGCACTGAACTGGATTACAAAGAAGAGCTGATGCAATCGGGGTTTGTCTTCCAGAATCCCAACGTAAAGAAAGCTTGCGGTTGCGGCGCTTCCTTTACGGTTTAGGTGGCGGCAGAGGAATCTTGAGATATGAAAACGGCAACGAACACAGTCGAAGATCTAGCCAAGAACGAGTACAGGTACGGTTTCGTCACGGACATCGAATCGGATTCAATCCCCGCCGGTTTAAACGAGGATGTCATCCGAGTCATTTCGGCGAAGAAGCATGAACCGGAGTTCATGCTGGAATGGCGGCTGAAGGCGTACCGATACTGGGCCAAGCTGGAAAAGTCGCAAGCCGAGCCGAAGTGGGCAAACATCCATTATCCGCCCATCGACTACCAAAAGATCATCTACTACGCGGCACCCAAGGCGAAGGATGATCGGCCCAAGAGCCTCGAAGAAGTGGATCCAGAGCTGCTGAAAACGTATGAGAAGCTGGGTATTCCACTCAGCGAGCAAGAGTTGCTTGCCGGCGTCGCCGTCGATGCGGTGTTTGACAGCGTTTCCGTGGCAACGACATTCAAAGCGAAACTATCGGAGTTGGGAATTATCTTCGGCTCGTTCTCCGAAGCGGTGCAGAATCATCCCGATCTGGTGCAGAAGTATCTAGGCTCGGTGGTTCCGTACACCGACAACTTCTTTGCCGCGCTCAATGCCGCGGTCTTCAGCGACGGCTCGTTTTGCTACATTCCCAAGGGCGTTCGTTGCCCGATGGAGCTCTCGACCTACTTTCGCATCAACGCCGCGGAGACCGGTCAGTTCGAGCGCACCCTGATCGTGGCCGACGAAGGCAGCTACGTCAGCTATCTCGAAGGCTGTACCGCGCCCATGCGCGATACCAACCAGCTGCATGCGGCCGTCGTGGAACTGGTGGCCCACGATGACGCCCAGATCAAGTATTCCACGGTGCAGAACTGGTACCCGGGCGACGCCGAAGGGCAAGGGCGGTATCTACAACTTCGTCACGAAGCGCGGCAAGTGCCTCGGCAAACGTTCGAAGATTTCCTGGACCCAGGTGGAGACCGGTTCGGCGATCACCTGGAAGTATCCGAGCTGCATTCTGCAGGGCGACGACTCCGTCGGCGAGTTCTATTCGGTGGCGCTGACCAACAACTATCAGCAGGCGGATACCGGCACCAAGATGATCCATATCGGCAAGAACACCAAGAGCACGATCATCTCCAAGGGGATCTCCGCCGGGCACGGGCAAAACACCTACCGCGGCCTGGTGAAGATCATGAAGGGCGCCACGGAGCGCGCAATTACTCGCAGTGCGATTCGTTGCTGCTGGGCGACAAATGCGGCGCGCATACTTTCCCCTATCTCGAGGTGTTGAACAATGTCGCCCAGGTGGAGCACGAAGCGTCGACGTCGAAGATCGGCGAGGATCAGCTCTTCTATTGCAGGCAGCGGGGCATTTCGACCGGAAGATGCCGTCAACATGATCGTCAACGGTTTTTGCAAGCAGGTGTTTCGCGAGTTGCCGATGGAGTTCGCGGTAGAGGCGCAGAAACTCCTGGGTGTGAGTCTGGAGGGAAGTGTCGGCTAGTTAGCCGATAGAAGACTTGGGATATGTTCATTATGGGATCGGAAGTCTACTTTGACAACAACGCAACGACAAGGGTTTTGCCGGAAGTCGTCGGCGGCGATGCAGCCGTACTTAACGGAACTTTACGGCAATCCGTCGAGCATTCATCGCTTCGGTGCTCAGGTGGCCGAGAAAATCAGTGAAGCGCGAGCGCAAGTCGCGGCGTTGATCGGAGCCGCTGATCCGATCGAGATTATTTTCACGAGTTGCGGCACTGAAGGGGATAACGCGGCCATCCGTGGAATGCTGGAAGCGCGGCCTGATAAGCGCCACATCGTGACGACTCAGGTAGAGCATCCTGCGGTTTTGGGGCTATGCCAGCACCTCGAGAAGAGGGGATATCGGGTCACCTGGCTGAGCGTAAATCAGGAAGGAATGCTCGATCTCGAGGAGCTGCGGAATGCACTGACCGACGACACCGCATTGGTGTCGGTTATGGTTGCAAACAATGAAACGGGTGTGATTTTTCCCATCGACAAGATCGGCGAGATCGTTAAGGCGAGGGGTATTCCGTTTCATGTGGACGCAGTCCAGGCGGCTGGGAAGATTCCGCTCAAAGTCAAGGATAGCCCGGTGGATTTGCTCACTATTTCCGGGTCACAAGTTTCACGCGCCCCAAGGGGATTGGCGCCCTGTATGTGCGTCGCGGCGTTACGTTTCCGCCTTTTATCATCGGTGGGCACCAGGAGAAGCAACCGGCGCGCCGGAACCGAAAATGTCGCGGGCATCGTAGGTATGGGCGAAGCGGCGGAACTGGGCACAGCGGAATCTGGTGGAGCAGTCCGAGCGGATTCGCAGCACTGCGTGATCGGCTGGAAGAGGAATTGCTTCGATCCTGTGCCGATTGCCGGGTTAATGGCGGCGCAAGCGAACGGTTACCGAATACTTCGAATATCAGTTTTAGATACTTGGAAGGGGAGTCGATCCTGGTTCTTCTGGATCAATTTGGAATTTGCGCCTCGACAGGTTCGGCTTGCACCGCGGGCTCTTCGGAGCCCTCCCACGTGCTTACGGGCCATGGGCGTGGCCCCGGATTGGTTGCAGGGGGCGGTGCGGTTTAGTTTGAGCCGTTTTAATACGGCTGAAGAAGTTTCTTATGTGAACGAAAAGGTGCCTTTGATCGTCCAACGTTTACAGGGGCTTTCTGCATTGGGAAAGCTCGGCGGGCCAGCAACGGGCTCAGCAAGAGAAGCCCAGGGCGGGCAACGGCATCGGGGTCAGGGGGTAACGCTATGGGCCTTATGCAGATTCCTCGACGGGTCGACTATGGATTACGCGCTGTTATTTACCTTTCGGTCCAAGATCCGGAGCGATGCTGCTCGATAACCGAGATTGCCACAGCAGCAAGGGGTGCCGAAAAAAGTTTTTGGAGAAAATTATTCAAGATCTGATACGTGGCGGCCTGATCAAGTCCAAGCGGGGTGCCTGCGGCGGATATACTCTCGCTCGTTCTCCCGACGAGATTTCGTTCTACGAGGTCATCGAGGCGCTCGAGGGGCCCATCGCCGTCAATGCCTGCATGGACCAACACATGAGTTGTGAGCAATTGCCACGTTGTTCAATGGTAAACGTATGGAGTGAGGTTCAACGAAAAGTCACCGAGGTGTTTACCAGCACGACAATAGCGGATTTGAAGAGAAACGCCTTGCCGGGATTTGATCGGCGTCTGCTTCGCTTTCAAGCGCGGCATGACAGGTTCGAGGATGTCTTTATCGCAGTTGAAGGAGGCCGCACTTAATAGGAAGGTGGGTTTTATGAGTTACGAAACTGGATTGAGCATGGAGGAAAGAGTCACCTCGTTGTTTCAACCCGACACGCTTCTGCCGGAGCAATATCTGGACACTTTCCGGAGAAAGTTGCATTTGGAGCCGGAAAAGAAGCTCATGCTGGCGGTGTTGGAGGATGCCATTGCGTGCTTTCAGAAGTACGTTTTTGCGCGCGAGGGTAAGGGCAAGATTCTTTTTCAAGAGGCCGAGGATTGGGTTAAGGATACAAACAGTGATTGGCTGTTTTCTTTTGCCAACGTCTGCGAAACGCTGGGATTCAACCCCGACTATCTGCGGCAGGGGTCTTACCGTATGGAAAGCCGAAGGGTTGGAGAGTCGGGCAAGGGCGAAGGTTTATCAGCTGACGCCAAGGAATGATAAAAGAAAGAGAAGCGTTGCTGTAGCCAGAAGGGCCCGGCATCGCTTTCGCAGAGCTGCGAGTCGGTAAGTCTCCAACTGTAATCGCAATTGGTTTAGGGGCGGTGGGCGTTTCACCACCGCCTTTTTTATCTGCCGGCTTTTACTTGCAAAGCTGACAAAACATATTCATAAATTTACTATGGCTCGGCGCGGAGCAGGAACAGCGATAGGGAGTTTCTTTCACCGGGTGCGGTACCGGATTGGCAGTATGCCCTGCGCGGCTTGATCGCAATCCTGCCCTGGGTTCCCTATCGATGGCTTGTGCGTTTCACCTCATTCGGCGCCTGGATTACCTTCTGGCTGCTGTGGAAATATCGCAAACGGATGGAAGAGAATGTTGCCACGGCTTTGGGTGATGAAATCGTCAATCCGGCTGACAGAAAGGCCTTGATCTGGAAGGCATGGAAAAACTTTGCCCGGGGAGTGCTGGAGACCTGCGCGGTCCTGCATTTGCCCAAGGAGACGATTGTCTCGACCATAGCCATTGAAGGCGAGGAACACCTCAAACAGGCGCTCGCCAGGGGCAAGGGGTTCTTGCCTTGAGTGCTCATCTCGGCGCCTTTACGATGATTGGCGCTCGGATGGGGGCGGCGGGCTATCCCTTTAGCGTCGTGGTTAAACAACCAAAGGACGAGCATTTTGCGCGATGCCTTGACGATTATCGTGCGCTCCTTGGAATCCGAACCATTTCAGCGAAGCCGCGTAAGGGATGCCGTTCGGGGATTTTGAAGTCCCTGCGTGAAAACCGAGTCGTCGTGATCGTCGCCGACGAATTCAAATCCGGCGATGTGACGGTGGATTTCATGGGGCAAACCGCTCCCGCGCCACGGGGTCCGGCGACCCTGGCGCTACGTACTGGCGCGGTGACGTTACCGATTTTTTCGACCTGGCGGCCTGATGGATCCTGCGTATCTTTTGATCGAACCGGAGATTTCACCCGTACGGCGTCGAAGATCTCGAGAAAAGCGTCAGCGGCGACGACGCGTCGCTGTTCACGCGTCATTTAGAAAGTGCGATCCGGCGTTATCCGGAACAATGGAATTGGTTGGGCTTTCCACGTAATGACAGAATCCCTCGATCGGAAGATAAAAGGAAACGCTACGAGTCGCCTGGTCCTACGTTTGCTGCGGGCCGAATTGATGAACGTTCGTAAAATGCCAGAAAACCGACGACTTGGCCAGAACAAACTTCAGCGTCGGAACGATTGGGATACCCGGACGCTGCGGGTTTGGGTCGGCCTCATAATTTCGAATCGAAGCCCGGACTCAAAATGCCGCGCTTTTCCGTTTCTTCCAAATAACGCATGAAGCGATACTTGTTTTCGATCTCGTCGAGCCTTAGAGGAGGAAGATTCCGAGGCTGGCCCGGCTCGACCTTGGCCGCGATCAGTGTCAGCTCAGCTCGCTTCCAGGTTTGGACAAATTCGGCTCGGAATTCCGCCGGGTGTGCTGACCCAGATCGCATGCTTGTAGCCGGCGCCTCTGGCGAGAGCCACTGCGTCGGCAACGTGGGAAGCCGTCGGGGTGCCTCCTGAGGCTTCGTAGCATTCGTTGTCGAAGAGAAGATGGATAAGATTCGGCGGGCTTTGCAGCGCGATGGTCGGAAGGCCGCACAGGTTCATGAGAAAAGCGCCGTCACCGTCGATGGCGATGACCTTTCGGTGGGGCAGAGCAAGGGCCAAGCCCTGCGGCGATGGAAGAGACTAGACCCAACGTCCGTGTTTTAAGGTTGCCGTCGCCGGGTCTCAGTGCCCACCATTCCCGCGCGCCCCACCCTGTACAAACGGCCAAAGCATTCCCTGCGTCCCCGCGACAGCTTTCAGGAAATCATAACGCTGCATCATTTCACCCCGAGCACGTTTTTTGTTAGCAGTACAGCGACAGGCTTTTGGAGTCCTCCGCCAAAATCTGCGTGCCACTGAAGAGTTCCGTCGATCTCGTCGGCCTTGCGCAAGACGGTGTAGCGAATCCCCAGGGCTTGCAGCGCTCGGTTCCGTCACCGAGCCCAGAGTCGTGAAACCACGGTCGCCCATGTCGCCGGCATAATAGATCAAGAGCAAAGTCGGGATCTGAAATTGGAGACACGTCGTCGTCAGAGCATTGCAGCTGTTCAGAAAACCGGCGTTCTGCATGATCAGCGCCGTCTTTTTCCCGCGAGATAGGCACCGGCGCAAATCCCGATGCCTTCCTCTTCGCGGCAGAGCGGGATATGTTTGAGTTCGGGGTCGCCTTCGACGGTGCGAATGACTTCCACCATCTTTTCATCCGGCAGGGTAGCGACAAAATCGATTCCGGCCTTCTTGAGCCCTGCGACGATCCTTATGGCGTGTTGTTTGGCATTCATATTTTTAGTCTCGTAATAAATGAATTTTCACTCACACATTCGAGGCCTACTCCGCGAGCGATACTGCGAATCCACTGGCATTGTCAAGGAAGATTAGAGCCATCCAACAGACATTTATTCCTCTTGACAGAAAATCGGCAAGTTCTATAGTGATCGATGTCCGAGATGATGACCATGGAGAGAGTCGTCAAAGTCAGTGAAGAAGCATGTCTGGGTCGGGGTTGACGACCAGCATGTTCATTTGGGTCTTACCAACTATATCCAAGGCGAGCTGGACAGAGTTATTTCGGTGGAGCTCCCGGAAGTAGGGGATAAGATCGAAAAAGGCGAGGTCGTTTGCGGAAGTCGAATCGGTATCGACCGTTCACGAGTTGATCGCGCCGGTTTCCGGCACAGTGTTGTCGGTGAATCCGAATTTGGAAGAGCATCCCTCGGTGATCAACGAAGATCCCTTATAACGAAGGTTGGCTCGTCGAAGTGCGGTTGAAAAACGAAGCGGAAATCGACTCGCTCATGGACATGGATGAGTACTACCATTTTGTATTTGAACCCAAATCGTAAGCCATCGCTTCTGGCCACTCTCCTATCTTTTTTCTTCCCACCCTAACCCTCGTTGATGCCGCTCACGTAGAGAGCAAGCGGGATCAATTCGTCCGCGCCCGCCGCGCGATGATCGAGCGTGATCTGGTGTCCCGTGGAATCCGGGATCAGGCGCGTTCTCGAGGCCATGGGCTCCATTGAGCGCGAACTATTCGTACCGGAGAAACTACGCTCTTTAGCCTATGAGGATCGGCCTTTGTCAATCGGCGAAGGGCAAACCATCTCACAGCCTTACCATCGTTGCATTCATGACGGAGCTAGCTGAGCCTGAGAGGCACGGAAAGGGTGCTGGAAATCGGCACCGGATCGGGTTATCAAACCGCGGTGCTGGGAAAACTTGCTGCGGAAGTGTATTCCATCGAGATCATTCCGAAACTCAGCGAACAGGCGAAGATCCTTCTTGGTGCGGCTCGGCTTCGATAACGTTCATCTCAAGGTGGGCGACGGTTTCTTTGGTTGGGAGGAACAGGGCCCCTTCGACGCCATTTTAGTTACCGCGGCAGCCGCAAAATTCCCGAACCCCTCTGGCGTCAGCTGCGGGAAGGCGGGCGGTTGATTATGCCGCTGGGGGCGGAGAGACAGGCGCAAACGTTGGTTCGTGTGACAAAGTCCGACGGCAAACAGGTGGTCGAGGAGCTTACCGGGGTTGTTTTTGTGCCGTTGACGGGCGCGATTCGGCAGGATCGCCGCTGACAGTACCCGCCCGATTTTTCTGGGCTCCGATGGGGAAAGCGGTAGATAATTTCCCGGGGCGTACCAGATTCAATTCTTCCCGGGCCATTTTTCCAAATAAAAATTGTCGTTGCGCAGTTTCGAGATGCGCTCGCGCAGACCCTCGTTTTCCTTTTGCAGACGATAGTTTTGTTCGTCTAACCGGGTTTTTCTCCCTTAGACGCCAGAGATGGAGAACACCCCGCTCTCCTACGGCGGTAAGGACGCAAAGGGACAAGATGAAAAACCCGAGAACGTAGAGTGCCCAGCGTCGCGGCAATTGAAACGGCAGCAGCATTTATTTAGACCGATAGAAATATAACACATTTTATGCTTTTGTGCGGGTTACTAAGTTTTCGGAGGTCATCGATGAAAATACAAGGGGTTCACGCTCGCGAGGTTCTTGACTCTAGAGGGCAGCCAACGGTGGAGGTCGAGGTTCAGCTCAAGAACGGGATTGGGGGACGAGCCACCGTGCCGTCCGGAGCTTCCACCGGCGAGCATGAAGCAGTGGAGCTGCGAGATGGCGGCAAGCGTTTCTTGGGAAAGGGCGTTGCCAAGGCGGTGGAGAACGTGAATCGGATCCTGGCGCCGCGCTTGCGGGGCAAGGAGGCGCGGGACCAAGTGGCCATCGACCGACTCATGATCGAGATGGATGGCACGGCGGGTAAAGGCAAACTCGGCGCCAATGCTATTCTGGGAATTTCGCTGGCCGTGGCCCAGGCCCAGGCCCGGGCACAGGGGTCTCGCTGTACCGCTATCTCGGCGGGACCGCCGCCAAGACCCTGCCGGTGCCCATGCTCAATGTTCTCAACGGTGGCGTGCATGCCGATAACAACGTCGATGTGCAGGAATTTATGATCGTTCCCTACGGCATGAAGAGTTTTAAGGAGGCTCTGCGGAGCGCGGCGGAGGTCTTTCAGACGCTGAAGAAAGTTTTGCACGATCGTTCCTATGGCACGGGCGTTGGCGATGAAGGGGGCTTTGCGCCGCGGGTGAAAAGCAATGCCGAAGCGATTGAGCTGCTGTTGGAAGCGATCACGAAAGCAGGATACAAGGCGGGAACTCAGATTGCCTTGGCGCTTGGACGTCGCTTCCAGCGAGTTCTATGAAAAAGGCGAATATGTCTTCAAGAAATCCGACGGCAAGAAGAGAGGCAAAAACGATATGGTGCGTCTCTATGACGACTGGGTAAGGCAGTATCCGATTATCTCCATCGAAGATCCGCTTTGCCGAGGATGACTGGGACGGCTGGCGGATGATGACCGCCGCCCTTGGCAAAAAGGTTCAGCTCGTGGGCGACGACATCTTCGTCACCAACAAGCTGCGGCTCCAACAAGCGGCATCGAAGCCGATGTTGCCGAATTCGATTCTGGTCAAAGTCAACCAGATCGGTACCTTGACTGAAACGCTGGAAACCATGGAGTTGGCCAAAAAGTGGCGCTACACGACCGTCATGTCGCACCGCTCCGGTGAAACCGAAGATGTCACCATCGCCGATCTCGCAGTGGCGACGGACGCCGGGCAGATCAAGACCGGTGCTCCCTGCCGCGGCGAGCGGACGGCAAAGTATAATCAGCTCCTCAGGATCGAAGAGGAACTGGGCAGCAAGGCGGTTTATGCCGGGAAGAAAGCCTTTCGTGTTGCGCCTCGGGAGTTAGCTTGGCTCAATCCCGTTCCGGCAAAGAAACCAGAAGCCGGCAGTGGAAGAAGGAAACGTTTGCGCAAAGAGCGCCAGGGCCAATACCATCGCCGCGCGTCTGGCCCGAACCTATCCAGAACTACAAGTTCCGCTCCATTATCGAAATACCTTTGAGCTGCTGATCGCGGTCATCCTCTCGGCCCAATGCACGGATGAGGCGGTGAACCGAGTCACGCCGGAACTTTTCCGTCGTTATCCCGATCCTGAGACCCTTGCCCAAGCTTCGAGCCGGACATCGAGCAGATCATTCGGACTCTGGGGCTCTTTCGTGCCAAGGCCAAATCGTTGAAAGAATGCGCGCGGCGGTTAGTGGAAGAATTCGCCGGCGAAGTGCCGGCCACGATGGAGGAACTGACCCGGCTTGCGGGTGTGGGGAGAAAAACCGCCAATGTTATTCTGGGCCATGCCTTCGATACACCCGGGATCATTGTTGATACTCACTGTAAGCGGCTCTCCCGACGCCTGGGTCTTACCCGGCAACAAGATCCGACAAAGATCGAGCGGGACTTGAGCCGGCTTTTGCCGGCCAAAGAATGGACCGGATTATCCCACCGTCTGATTATTCACGGCCGCCGCGATGTGCTACGCGCGCAAACCGGCCTGTGACAAATGCGTGGTCAACGACTTGTGCCCGTCGAAGGAGCTTCCTTGCTGAATGACATTGACACCGATTCAAGGTCATCGGGTGAGTCTGCGCGCCAAATGGACGCGGGGCAGGCAGATTCTCAAACAAGAGGCAAAGAGGAGGCGAAGACGTATGTTGAAGAAATTAGCGTTTGTCCCGGTGCTGGCGATGCTGGCGGGTGGGACAGCGGGGGCGGCTGAGTCCGAGCTCCAGCAGATCGCTGACGCGCTCGACGTGTCGACGACAAAGACCTTTCAGTTTACCGGCAACGGGACATCTTTCCAGCTCGGTCAGAGCACCAGCCCAGCGGCGGCTTGGCCGAGGCAATTCGTGAAAGTTTGACGCGGGTATACGATTTCTCGGCGGGTGCCATGCGCGATGAATGGGTGCGAATGGCGGCCCAGACGACAACGGTTGGACCTGAGCAACAAGCAGTGACACTGATCAGCGGCGACTATGCTTGGAATGAGGTAGGGAGGATAGGCTACCCAGGTTCTGGGAAGTCAACGAACGCCAGCATTACATCTGGACGTCTCCTCATGGGGTTGTGCGGGCCGCCTTTGCAAACAACGCAACGATGACAAAGCAGAACATCGAAGGCCGAACAGATGACGGTGGTTTCGTTTGTCGAAAAAGGCAAACAAAAGGTCAATGTCTATGCGAATGATCAGAATCAGATCGAACGGGTGGAGTCTTGGTACGGCCACCCCGTGGCTGGCGACTTGAAAGTTGTGACCCACTACGGCACCTACCGCGACTTCGCCGGCGTCAAGTTCCCCACCAAGATTATTCAATACCAGGATGGCCTGCCGACTTTGGATCTGACGATCACCGCTGTCAGAGCAAACCCTCCAGTAAATATCGAGGTGCCGGAAAATGTACGTACCAATCCCGTGCCGGTTAAGTCCGAAAAAGGCGGCGGATGGAGTTTGGTACATTACTGGCGGTTCTCATCACAGCGTACTGATTGAAATGAAGGATTATCTTATTGTCGTCGAAGGCCCGCAGGGTGATCAACGTTCGACGGCGGTCAGCGAGCCGAGGTCAAAAAGCTCGTGCCGAATAAACCGATTAGAGTATCTGGTCAATACGCACCATCATTTCGATCACTCCGGCGGTGTCGGGCTTACGCTGCCGAGGGTGACAATCGTTACGCATGAGGTCAACCGGCCTTAGTTTTGAAAGGAGGCCGTGGTCAGCTCCCCATAATTATAGTCCCGACCTTCTCGCGAAATCGAAAAAGAAGCCGGTGTTTCAAACCATGGGCGACAATATGGTCCTGACGGACGGCACGCGCTCCGTGGAGCTCTATCAAATCACCGGCAATCCGCATCACGATGGCATCATCATGGCTTATCTACGCAAAGAAAAATTCTCATCGAAGCCGATAGCTATTTGCTCCCCGGTCCGGCGGGAGCGGAGCCCCCAAAGTTCCCGATCCGCAATCGGTCAACCTCGAAGGCCAACGTTCGGCGCTTGAACATCGATGTCGATCGGATCCTGCCGATACACGGTACAATCGTGCCGTATAGCGAATTAGCAGCGTGTGACGACCCTCCTAAGCCTGCGGAAAAGAAATAGAGCATCAATGGCACTGCCGTGAGGCGTGGGGTTGATCTCGTTTAGAGACCAATCCTTTTTGCGAGCGGATGACTACTGACGAAACCCAATGAAGCTTGGTTATAAAGCGAAGGAGGATCGTGTGAAGCAAACGGTACTGGCTTTCCTGGCAATACTTTTGGGCACGGCACACGCCACAGCCCAAACCCCTTTTTTCAGGGCAAAACGATCAGGATCGCGGTCGGTTATCTCGCCGGCGATACCCATGATCTGTGGGCTCGTGCCTATGCACGAAACCTCGGAAAACATATCCCAGGAAATCCAGAAATCATCGTCCAGAACATGCCCGGCGCGGGGTCGATGATTGCTGCGAACTATGTTTACAACGTTGCAAAACCGGACGGTCTCACCCTCGGTTCCATCGCCCCAGCTCTTTATCTGGCGCAACTCACCGGCAATAAAGAGGTCAAATTCGACTGGGCAAAGTACACTTGGATCGGCACGCCCGAACACAATGGGACGTTGCTGTTCATGCGCGCGGATACGCCTTATAAATCCATCGAGGATATCCGCAAGGCCAAGGAGCCGCCTAAATGTTCTGCAACCGGCGTCGGCACCAGCCGGCCATCTGATTCCGCGGCTATTGGAAGAGACGTTAAACCTCAAGTTTCAGCTCGTCACGGGCTATCCGGGAGGCGCAGAGCAAGACTTGGCCCTCGAACGCGGAGAAGTTCAATGCCGTGCCATTACTGTTGCGGCTTTTTTCGGACGCGAGCCCTTCATCAGTTGGTACAAGAAGGGCGTTGTGCGTATTCTCGTTCAGACCTCGCGCAAGCGCCACGGGACTATCCCGGAAGTCCCCACACTCTGGGAGTTTATGGAAAAGAAAAGGCATCGGATTCGAATCGTCGCTTAGCGACCGTGGCTCTGGGGTCCGGTGGATTCGGTTCTTGGCCCATCGTGTCCACGCCGGGGCTTCCCGCGGAGCGCACTGAAGATATTGCGCGAAGCCTATGCCAAAATGCTCCAGGAGCCGGACTTGGTCGATGAGGCTAAAAAACGCGGCTGGGAATTGAGACCGGTGGGAGGAGAAGAGTTGGAAGTCTTGGCGAAGGAAGTGAGTGTACAACCGGCGGACGTTGTGGAACGGATGAAAGCGTTAATGGGCAAGTAGACAAGTATAATCTGATGCAAGGGTAAGCCGGAAAGGGCGATATGAAAAAGGCTTTGTTTGCTTTGCTATTGTTTCTTTTGGGTTCGGGGATTGTCAGTGCGCAAGTTCCCTATTTCCAGGGCAAGACCATTACCATCGTCGTGGGCTATCAAGCGGGTGACGGATATGACATCTGGGCGCGCCTGCTGGCAGCGCACATGGGGAAGCACATTCCCGGTAGCCCCGCCATGATCGTACAGAATATGCCGGGCGCGGGCTCCATGATCGCGGCCAATTACCTCTACAACGTGGCCAAGCCGGACGGTTTTACCCTCGGTTCCATCGGCCCGTCGCTCTATATCGATCAGCTCGTAGGCAAGAAGGAAGTGCAGTTCGATTGGGCCAAGTTCGGCTGGGTCGGTTCAACGGAAAATACGCCGTGGCTGCTCTACATGAAAACCGACACGCCGTATAAGACGATAGAAGATGTACGCAAAGCGTCTCAGCCGCCAAAGTGCTCAGCCACCGGAACCGGCACCAGCGGACATTTCATTCCTAAATTGCTTGAAGAGGCGGTGGGCGCCAAGTTCACCGTTGTGATGGGTTATCAAGGAGGCGCAGAGCAAGATTTGGCATTCGAGCGAGGCGAGGTGGTGTGCCGCTCGCTTAGCATTCCGACGTTTTTCGCGCGGGAACCGTTCACGACCTGGCGCAAGAACAATATGGTCAGGATATTAATGCAAACCGGCCGAAAGCGGGATTCGAGGATGCCCGACGTGCCGACGATCCACGAACTTATGAACGAGTACAAAACCCCTCCTGCCACGCGATCCTTGGTGACTGCCGTCCTGGCCTCGGGTGACTTAGGACGGCCCTTCATCACCCGCCCGGACTTCCTGCGGACCGGCTTAAAGCTCTGCGTGACGGTTTCCAAAAGACAATGTCGGATCCCGCCTTCCTGGCGGATGTGAAAGCAAGAAAGCTCGAGGCCGAACCCGATTTTGGCGAACAACTGGAGGTCATTGCCAAGGAGGCGGTCAACCAACCCCGCGAAGTGATTGAAAAGATGAAAAAGTTACTCGGGGATTGATCCATCGAGAAAGTCTCACCGCAAAGAATGGACGGTGACTAAGGTCGGCTGATTCTTGATTTTTCTGTTCAAACCCTAGACTCCGCCTGGCCAGCGCGTTAACGATGGCCGGCCGTTGTATGAGATAATACTCATGCAGTAGACAGACGATGACTAAGGGGAATCTTGAAGAGCGGGTTCACAGGATCAGGACAACCCACTTTCCCCGACCCCTCGGTAATCTTTTTGGCGTCAAAGGATAGAGAAGCGCATCCCGAGGCTTATCAATAAATCTGCATGAAGGCAGCGACAACCATCGGTCTGTTCCCGTTCAGCTCGTCCCAATTCCCTGTTCGTTTCGCCATACCGATCAAGGCAAGCGTGGTCCTTATCCGCTGGCCGGTGGTGATCATTTGCTCGTATTTGCTCCCTTTACCCGTCCTCTCATGTTATCCCGCAATCGGTTCTTCACGGGTTCATTCTCGCTTACATCGCATCTAACGTTGTTTTGTACTTTGTCAGCGAAGAACGATTTTTGTCTCCTTCATTCTATTACCCGATCGTTATTTTGGACACGGTGGTCCTCACCCTGTCTCTTATCATTAACGGCAATGTCGAAGCCGACTTTTATTTGACTTATTTTTTGCTCATCATTATCTGCTGCATTTTCGAAGATCCTAAAATTCTGACGGCGGTTTCAGTTTTGCGCCGCTGGTATACACCCTTTTGCTTTTTCAGTCCGCCGGTAGCATTCATCCCAGCGTGTTTCTTCGTCTGCCATTCTTGTTCGTGGTGTCGCTTTTTTATGGTTACTTCGCGCAGTTGATCCGCGCGCAAAGAGCGCTCAAAGAAGAAGCGGAACAAAAAAGCCAGGGTAAGAAAGAGGTACTCGACATTGTGTCACATGAATTTCGCACGCCCTTGAACTTGATAAGCGGCTACGCGCAGGCCCTCAAGAGCAAAACCTTGGGAGAGGTCACCGAGGAGCAAGAGAAAGCCTTAGCCAAGATCCTACGGCAATCGGACAACTTGCTGCATCTGGTCAACGGTATGCTCGACTTGACCCGAATCGAAACCGGCGATCTTTCGGTCCAGAAAGAATCGATTCTGTTGCCCGAATATCTTCGAGAGATGAAACTGAACTATGAGGTGATCTTAGACAAGCCGCTATCGCTTCAGTGGTCCTCTCCTCCAGACTTGCCCACGATCATCTCCGACAAGGCGAAACTCACTATTATCCTGCAGAACTTGATCAACAACGCCATCAAATTTACCGATAAGGGATCGATTCAGGTTTCGACGCGGTGGCGTGCTGACAAGAAAGCCCTCGAACTTGAAGTTGCCGATACCGGGGCGGGTATTCCCGAAGAGGCGCTCCCGATTATTTTCGACAAGTTTCGTCAAGTTGATAGCTCTATCACGCGAGTCCATGGCGGAATCGGCCTGGGCCTTCACATCGTCAAAGCGTTCACCGAAATGCTCAGGGGAACCATTGCGGTAAAAGCGAGCTCAACAAGGGTTCGACATTCACGCTTACCCTGCCGCTCGAGATCGGGCCGACACTATAGATATAGACTGCTGGCACGATCCCTGTTTGCCAGGCAGTCGATTGCGACCTAAAATCAATGCTCGACCGATCCGTTTGCCGGTAAATAAGGGAAAAAGTTCGATGGCACGGCCGCTTTGTCCCAGATGTTCCAGAGAATACGTTCGGCGCGTCAGCCGGGTCGGCCTCGGCGAGCGCCTGATAAGTCTGTTCTATGTCTATCCCTTCAGATGCCAACTTTGCGGCCACCGTTTCCAACTTCTTCAGTGGGGCGTCAAATACAAAAGAATCGAGGAAGACCGGCGCGAGTATGACCGCATACCGGCGAGCTTTCCGGTTACTTTTGACGCCGGCGCGGTCCAGGGCCGAGGGTTGGCCGTGGATATTTCGATGGCCGGGTGCACATTCCACACGGAAGCCGAGCTCGTGGAGGGAAACATTTTGCAGATGAGATTGGATGTCCCGGAAGAGACCTCTCCCGTCAGAGTGGAAGCAGTCATCATTCGTACTCTACGGGCGGGTCGCGTGGGTGTGGAATTTGTGCGGTTCGAAAACGGTGAGAGGGAGCGACTGCAGCGTTTCATTCGCGGCTTGCTTCTCGGCCGCTGGTCGTGAACCGACTGTGGGGTAAATCTCAATGCGCCGGAGACATCCTGTCAGCGGCCGAGCGCCAATGCAGATATTGCAGCGTCGCCGCAAATGCAAAGAGCCCCAAACCGATCAAGTCCTGTAGCAGACTTGGATAAACCAAGACCAAGCCGGCAGCCACCAACAAGCCTCGCTCCAACCAAGTAGTTTTCATTAGAAACCATCCCGTGAGGCCTGCAGCGAGAGCAGCCAATCCCACAGCCGCTGTGACCGTCGTCCACAGGATATTGCCCCACGCGCCTTTCAGAAGCAGCCCCACGCCATCGGGATGCAAAGTGAACATAAACGGCACCAGAAAGGCAGGCAGCGTGTACTTCCATGCCATCATTGTGGTCTTGTACGGATTGCCGCCGGTAATCGCTGCGGCGGCAAAGGGCGAGCGCGGTCGGTGGCGAGACCTCGGAGAGCACAGCGTAGTAGAAGATAAACATGTGCGCGGCATAAGCTGGAATGCCGAGCTTGATCATCGCGGGGGCGGTGATCACCGCGGCGGATATACGACGCCGTAACCGGCATGGCGAGACCGAGAATCCATACAGCGATGGCGGTGTAGGCCACGGTCAGAAAGAGATTGCTTCCGGCGAGATTCAAAATGATTATGGAAAACTTGGAGGCCGAGGCCCGTGAGGCGTTACGACACCGACGATTATCCCTGCGGTGGCGCAAGTAGCGGCGACTGACAGAACGTCGGTGCCCCCATCGACCAGGGTCTTGCCAGAGACGGGGCAGTGTCAAAGCGGTATCGCGGCGGATAAAACTCAGGGCAATGGACAGGAGGATCGCGTAAACCACGGCCAAGGTCGCCGTGTAGCCCCACAACATGAAAACAACGATCGCCACCAGCGAAACGAAATGGTAACCGTACTTGCGGGTGAGGCTCCAGACGCTTTCTCCTGCTACTGCAATCGGACGCGCGCCAAATTTGCTTCGCGTCGAGGCTCGACCATGGTGAAGACTGACCAGTAGTAGAGCAGCGTCGGGATGGTGGCCATGGCGATGACCTCGAGGTAAGACACCCGAAGAAATTCCGCGATCAGAAAAGCAGCAGCGCCAAGAACCGGCGGTGAGATGATCGCACCGATCCCGCCGGCTGATAGAAGACCACCGGCGGAGTCTTTGTCGTATCACTGCCTTCGCCAGCAACGGCCACGCCACCGACCCCAGAGTTATCGTCGTGGCTACGCCGGAACCGGACGGGCCGCCGAGAAGAAACGACGCGAGGGTGACGGTTCGTCCCGCGCCGGTAGGTTTGCCGCCGGTGGCGGCTAAAGAGAAGTTAACGTAAAACTCGCCGGCCTTCGAATGTTCAAGCACCGCGCCGTAAATCGTAAATAGAATGATGAACGTCGCGGCGACATCCAGTGGTACGCCGAAGATTCCTTCGAGGGTCATATACATGTGGCCGACGATCCGGTCCAAACCATAGCCTTGGTGGGTCCAGGGCGGCGGCAGCCAAGGGCCGAGCCACGCGTAAGCCAGGAAGACTAAAGCAACGACAGGCAAGATCCATCCTGTGGTCCGGCGCGTCGCCTCCAACACCAGCAAAATCGTGAGCGCGCCGAGAATCTGGTCCGTCAAGTTTGGCAGCGCTGCGCGATAGATGAACTCGTCAAAGTCCCACAGCGGGTAGCCGATGGCGAGCACGCTCAACGCGATGAGCAGCCAATCGGAACCATGAGGGCACCGGTGGATCGAGCCTTCCGTCTTATGGGATAGAGGAGAAAGGCCAACACGAGGGAAAAGGCGAGGAAAACCAGACGGAGAATCTGGGTGGTAACCGTGGCCCGTGCCGAGTACATGAAGAGCAGCGACATGGTGACGGCGAGGCCGGATGCTACCCAGCCCACAGCACCGGTTAAGACGGCGACGAGGCCCTCTTCGGCGTGGGCAGTTTCCTTGGCGGCCCCGATGCGTGAGGGATCGATGAATTCATCGGCCACGGCTGCCGTCTCCGCAAGAGGTTATCGAAAGGCGGACGTGATCGCCCATTCTTTTGATTCTCCGCAAGCCAGATCCGTCGCTCACCAAATGAGATCCTCAATAGCGGATTCCTGACTCACGCGAATATCGAGCTGGCGGCAACTCACTGCCGGAATTGTTAACGGTCCACCATCCCTGCTCAAACTTCGCGGCATCGTGTCCGTAGAATTCGGCAAGCCTTAACTCGGCGTAGCGGAGTTTTTCGGTTTGAAAACCGGTTGGGGTGATCCGAAATTGTTCCTGAACTTCGCGTACCATAAATTGAGTGGCGAAAGCTGATGGTGAAACCGGTTGCGACGGCGGCCGGATATAAAACTGAGCGATCGCCGGTTTGCACGGTAAACAAATGCTTTCTGCGTGAGCCGGTGCAACCGAGATCACCACAGTCAGGAGCCAACTCACTACGGCTGTTTGTGCCAGACCCATCGGCATCACTGAGTGCCTGAAACTTTGACACCCTTTCTTTGTAGTAGCGCAGCGCGCCAGGATGAAATGGAATCGGCGAGCCCACCACTGCACCCCTCAGTGTGATTTCCGTAGCAGCCTGATGCACGGCCGCAAGCTCCGGCGTTCGCTCATGGAGCAGCTTCGGTGATCTGGTAAGCCAGGGACTCGTCCATGCGCTCGTGCACGCTGAGAAGATCGGTTGCTGCGGCGACGGGGACATCGGTCTCCATGCCTCCATAGGTTCCCTTGGGAATGGTTCCGACAAAATAGAGCGGGCCATATTTCGCTACCATTTTGGCCACTGGCGTCCCCATGCGGGAACAAATGAATTTTGATCCCCGGCGTGGCGCCAAGGTCGAGGACCGCATGCTGTGGGCAAGCCGCCATCCCAAACAAAGGCGTCGAGTTTTCGATCCTTCAAACGCGCCGGCAGACTCTGCCGGCGCCTAATCGTTCCTGGCTCTTGAGATCCTTTGGGCTGAGTCCATAGGCTTCGAGAACGCGAAGGCCTTTGATTTCAGTTCCCGAGCCGGGAGCGCCGGTGGAGACTCGCTTACCTTTGAGATCCGCCACGCCTTTTGATCCCGGTGCCGTCGAGAGCGACAATGTGCATGAAATTGGAATAAAGCGCCGCGAGAGCGCACCGCAACCTTCTCGTTTAAGCCTTTGAGATGTCCCTGGTAAGCATCCCAAGCCGAGTCCGGCAACGTGAATGCAACGGCTACCTTATTGGCGTGTAAGAGCTTCATATTATCAACCGATGCGGTAGTTACCTCCGCTGTGGCTTCAACCCCGGAAGGTACTTTGACATGAGCGCGGCCAGGCCCCTCCTAAGGGATAATAAACCCCGCCCGTTCCACCGGTAGCGATTGACAGGCGGGTTTTTACTTGGGCTTGTGCTGAGACAATGGCCAGCGCGAAAACCAGCAAGGTCAACGTTGTTAAGGTGGCAAAGTAATATCGCGACTTGGAGCGCATGGATCTCTCCTCTCGGTTATAGTGGCGGTAAAGTACTTTTTGTGTCGCCGTGGTGTCAATAGCGGGTCACGGCCGAAAAGCCGATGTCTTGAGCAACAAGGTCATCTCGTTGGAGATGGCGGGTTGGTGAGCTGGAAGCGCGAACGCACGACCCTAGCCGCATTATTCAGGTCTAGACGCAAACCAAGCGGTAAACCTTCCTGGAGAGAGCAGTGGGTCAGTGGCTCGAGGCGGTCTGTAAACTATGGATATGGCGCAAACAGGGAGAGGGCGGCAAAACGCTAGCACCCGACTTTTTGCATCACAATAACGTAGTAGGGAACAAAGCTCCCGTCGCCGCTATCCACTTCCAGTCGTTCTTCGAATCCTTCTGCTGTAGGCCTCAGGATTTTGCGGGCTCGTTTCCAAAGTTTCCCATGACCAGGGGGCACGTCATCGAAATATAGCTGACCGTTACCGCTCTCAATGCAATACTCGCGCACTGTCCCGCCGTCGGTGTAGACGTGGGCCTTGATTGTTTCTGATGATGGCTCCGAACCGACGATCACGAATGCTTTGTGCACGTCTTTTCTTCCATCCGGTAGCGGATACGAAGCGTCCATCCGAAGCGCGATGAACCGACCTCCGGCCTCAAATGTTCCAATGACCTCCTTCTGAAACGTATAAGAAGTCATCGCGTATTTTCCGTCACCGCGGAAATGGCCCAAAAGAAACATCAGGTGATTCAAATGAACGTCCTGTTTAGGCTCGTTATGGACCGGGTCAAAACGATACTGCTGCGCATCTTGTGCATCCAAGAGCAAGGTCCCGGCGGCTGCGGCCTTGTTTGCGAACCTAAGCACTGCTTGCCAATCCGCTGGAGACGCCACTTGCGCAAAGCATTCTGACCGGTTGCCGACACGGAGAGTTAGAACCGGCGCCTGTTTGCACGGGCCCTGGCAGCCGGTTAACGACACGGGAACGCCGAATTCAGAATGGCTGCGATCGAGTGCCTCGATTGAAAGATCGAATCTTATCTTGACGTGGCAGGGTAGAGCATTGCAGAGAAAGACGCGACAGTCTCCTTGCCAAAACTTTTCTTTAGCATTTTTCGATAACCGCGCGCAGGTTATCCTCCGACGTGAGTATCCCTATTTTTGTCAAGTAATCACGGAATTGCGCCAATGCCGTGTCAGTCCATGCGCCGCCGACTTTGGCAACGAATCCGGAAGCGTGAGATTCCAAATCAGTCATGGCGTTTGATGCTTCGTCGATCTTAGTCACTTGCTGCTCCAAGCCCTATGGCCACTGGCAAATTACTTTGAGTGAGGCGAAAAGGTCAAGCGGCCGCGCTCAGCAAAAGCAACCGGGGCCCGAGCTTGTGGCTCCGGGCCCGGTCATTGAGGTGTCAGCGAAATAGCCTTACGAGTCGGGGTTTGCAATTACCTGTTCCAGATTTTCTCCCACCATGTCCTGCCGCCGCTCCCATTGGGCGCCGTGCCCCCGAGGTTCATTTGCGTGCGGATGTTAGCGATGTCCCAACCTGTGAGGTCGGCGAGCTGTTGTGCCTCCTGGTCGTTGCGCCGTATCAGCTGGCGCCGATACTCTTCGGTGGCCGGACAATCGTCGTTGCCGGTCCAAGGATGGCGCAGCACGTAGCGGCCCTGGAAATTGTTGCGATCGGCGGTTTCTTGCAGCACGAGGTCTTCAGGGAAATGCTCGGCGTCGTAACGAATGTGCATGCGCGTGACGAAAACGTCCGGCACACCGGGAATAACCGGCCGGCGCATCACCGCCGGCGTGGGCTCACTCACCCAAAAGACACCGAGGCTCCTCAGTTCTTCAAATGATAGCGGATCGGCAGCGCAGGGATCGCACCAATTCATATCCCAGGCGTATTCGAGAAAGACGGCACGCATGTCCGCCTTTGTGACGGCGCGGTCGAACATCGCGCGATAGAAATCTTGGAAGCGATCTTTGACATATAAGGAAGATCCATGCCCGTAGGCAATCTCAATGTGCGGTAGTTTGTCGGTTCGACGCGGCCCTTTTGGTCAACGTGTAAACGAAAAGTTCCTGATAGCCGTCGGCGTTCAAGGTGCCGAGCCTGAGGGGCAACATAAACTTGGGGATTCATACGCCACCTGAATGGGTCGTAGGTAGGCGTAGCCTAGTTTGGACTGCTCCTGGAGGTTCACTCGGGCGACGAAGAAGTGCATCTTCTGTTTGATATAGCTGCCCAGCACTTCTGAGGCGCCCTTGCGGGAGGCGATAGCCATTTTGCTTGAGCCAGGTCTCCAACCCTTGGCCTTCTTTGGCCGATAGGATCACGATGTCGTATTCGCCGACCGTGTATTGGGCTTGAATCGTAACGCCGAGAGCATTGGCCCTTGTCCGTAACGAGTCGAGGGATGAAGGCGCCGCAAGAGTACGATTCATCGCGCTTTCACGCAAAGCTTGAAGTTGGCAAGGACTGCCGTCGTGGTACTCAACGAGCCGTGGAGACGTGTAGGCGTCGAGATGGTCGATGATTTTCTTATCGCCGATATGGATCTGACCTTTTTCGATCAATGTCGGAACGGGTATAACCACGGCAAACTCTTTCGGATCCCCTTTGAAGTCGTTGACCATGGTGATGACTGTCTTATCGTCTTGCCGGACCAAGACGACTTGCGAAGCCTTGTTAAAGATCTTCGTGTCGGCCTTAGCGACGTAGAAGCCGCAAAAGCTCCGGGCCAGTTCCGGCTTAGCGCACAGGATAAGCAGTGTGGCCATCAATAAGATGGTTAGTTTCACGGATTGCTCCTTTCAAATGTTTGGATGAAGAGTGACTGTTCCATTCGTATTTCGTTCCGGGCAGCAGACGATCGATGATCGGAGTAATGATTGAACAGACGGCCAAGGACCAAAGGAGTCCATTGGTGCGGTACAGCCCAAATTGGACATAGCCGGCGCCGGCCGCGACGGTTATCGCGAACAGGATTCTCCCTATCCGTGAATCGGGTGTCGTCTTTGGGTCGGAAATCATGTAGAAGGCGAAAAGCAAAGAGAGCCGCTCTGCAGCTGTTTAAGGGGTATTGCCCACGGATCGCCCAGCCAAAATGCCCGGCCAAACAAGATACCGACGTAGGCGAGCAGGAAAGCGTAGGTCACATCGCTCCGCGCCGCGCGGTAGATGACCATCCCGCCCGCGCAGGCGATGAAAACGCAAAGTATAGCTTGCTTCCCATTGTGCCGGAGAGACCCAGACCTGGATTGTTAGAAGCATCATGGCAACGATCCCGAAATTGGTGGGATTGAAGATGTGCTTCCGGCCGCGCTTGAGAACAAATTTGCTAACGATGGTGATTACAGCCGTCAGGAACACTAGCAGCAGGCTGTTGGTGCGAAGCAATAGACAAAGCGAAAGGCCCGAAATCAACGGGCTACGGGGGTCGAAAGAAGGCAGGCGAAACATCCGGGTACAGGCGTATTGAGTTAGCAGGACGGTTCCTAGGGAGATGACGATCTGCGGCCATTCAATATCAAACCGAAGCCAGCCGACGCCGTAGATCAACAAGGAAGATAGCACCGCAATCTGGTAGTAACGCGGATCGCTTCGTGAAAGGCTCGAAAAACAGTTCGGGTTTGGTTTTGTCTGCATTTGGAATCTCACCGCCTTGAGACCCTTGGCTTGTATCTGGGCGGATTAGACGATCCAGCCCGGAAAAGGTTCCACGGCTCTTGGTCGGTGAGGTTCGCTCTTAAGAAAACTAGATCTTTTGATGCCTTGACGAGGCAGCTCGACCTTAAGTAGAGTAGCTCCAGTGGGGTTTCCTAATTCATTTCTGAATGTTGTTAGGACCGTGAACTAAGAAAGGAGGCAAGACTATGTTTGTATGTTTATCCCCCGGAGGCCAGTCGCTAACTGTCGGTGAGGCAGCAAAGAACAAACTGCTCGTCGGCACGGTGAACGGTGTCTTTCCTTCGTGAAGAATAACGGCGGGTGGAACCGACAAGAAACCATGCTGCCTGATCAGCATATCAGCGCGATCATCTTCGAGCCGTCGAGCCAGATGCTCTTTGCCGGCAGTTATAACGGCAAGATTTTCGCCAGCGCCGACTCGGGCAAAAGCTGGGAGCAAAGGGATCAAGGTATCGTCGACAAGGAAATCTATTCTCTCGCCAGCCAATTGGTCGGCGGTAAGCCGAGAGTTTATGCCGGGACTCAACCGGCGCACCTGTTCTACAGCGACGATCTCGGAAAAAGCTGGACGGAACTTCCCGGCCTACGCCAGGTGCCGGGAGTTGAAAAGTGGACCTTCCCCGGCCCGCCCCATCAGGCGCATGCGAAGAGCATTACCTTTCACCCGAATGATCCGAACATCATTCACGTCGCGGTCGAAGTCGGCGGTTTTCTCAGGAGCACGGATGGCGGCAAAACTTGGACGACCATCGACAGCATAAACCCCGATGCGCACCGGGTGCTGATTCCTACCAGTGATCCTGGGAAACTTTACGGCACGGCGCCAACCACCAATTGCGGTCCGGAAGTTCCGGCAGGTTTTTGCGTGAGCGCGGACGGTGGCGTGAGTTGGAAGAGCATGACGCCGAGGGATTTTAGAATCGGTTACGTCGATCCGTTCTTTGTCCATCCCAAGGATTCCAATTTATTGTTCGTTGCCGGCGCTAAGACCGGGCCGGGCACCTGGCGAAAACTGCACACGGCGGATGCCCGCGTCGCGCAGCCGCGACGGCGGTAAGACTTGGGATATCCTAAGCGGCGGTCTGCCCGATCATATCCGCGCTAATATCGAAGGTATGGCGATGGATGTGTGGAACGGCGGCTATGCGATTTTTGCCGGTACCACCGACGGCGATGTTTTTACAGCCAGGATGAAGGCGAGAACTGGCAGACGATTATTAAAGGAATTGGACCGGTCTCGAAGTCGCACCATTACGTCAATCTGTCGTTGGACGAACAGGCTGCGCATCATTAGTCAGTACTTAACGATTCGTTTGATTCACCTAGGGGCACGGTGTACCGTGCCCCTAATTTTGTTTCTCACCTTGGCGCACTTTGCACCTTTCCGCGAGGCTACGTATCCCGTCCCTCTCTTTTGCTTTCCTTGACGCCAGTGACTAACTGGCATAAAGACACCTCAGCCGCCCGGCGAGCCAGCTACCACGCTTTAAATCGATGTCGCCAGGCAATTCATTTTCCCTGCAGTGGATCCTTCCTTACTGGGATTTTATTTTATGGCAACCACGACCACGAAAAACTCCAAGAAAACCAAGGCAAAGCCGCGCAGTGGCTTAGCGAAAAAGTCTCAGTCCAAGCAAGCGCCGGCAACTGAGGAGCTAAGGCGGGAGCGCGACGAAGCGCTGGAACAACTCACTGCGGCTAGCGACATCCTGCGGATGCTCGCTCGTGCGCCAACAGACCTTCAGCCTGTGCTCGATGCGATTGCCGAGAGCGCGGCGAAGCTCTGTGACGCGGCGGACGCAGTAGTGTGGCGCGTAGACGGCGACGTCTTCCGCCTCGTCTCACACTTTGGTTCGATCCCTACTCGAGTGGGTCGAGGAGCAAGGTCATGCCATTACCCGTGACATGCCGGCTAGCCGAGCAATCGTGGATCGAGAGACGATCCACATCCATGACTTGGCAGCAGCGGAAACCGATTTTCCTGAAGCCAAGACTGCCGGAATAGCAATGGGCGTTCGAACTACGCTCGTAGCGCCGTTGCTTCGCGAAGGCAAAGCCATCGGCTCACTTCATATTCGGAGACGGGAAGTTCGTCCTTTCTCGAGACAGACAAATCAAGCTGCTTGAAACTTTTGCCGATCAAGCCGTGATCGCCATCGAAAACGTCCGGCTGTTTCAAGGAACTGCAGGCCGAAACCGCGATCTCACTGGAGCACTGGAGCAGCAGACCGCAACGAGCGAGATCCTGCGCGTGATCGCCAGCTCACCAACCGACCTCCAGCCTGTCCTCAATGCCATCGCAGAGAACGCCACGCGCCTCTGCGACGCCAAGGACGTTTCTATTGGGCTGGTTGAAGGAGATGTCCTCAAAGTGGTCGCTTCCTACGGCATGATGGCCCGCTGGTGGCCGGACGAAGGGGTTCCCATCAACCGTGGATCCGTCACGGGCCGCACCATCGTCGACCGGCAGCCCATCCATGTTCATGACTTGGCGTCCGAATCGGACGAAGAATTTCCCCTAGGTAAAATCTATCAGAAGCGTGGCGGGCATCGCACGAATCTCGGTATCCCTCTGCTTCGGGAAGGCGTCCCGATCGGTGTTATCGCAATTCGGCGGATGGAAGTTTGGCCTTTCTCGGACAAGCAGATCAAACTGTTGGAAACCTTCGCCGACCAAGCCGTCATCGCCATCGAGAACGTCCGTTTGTTCAAAGAGCTCGAAGAGCGCAACGCAGAATTGCGCGAGGCCCTGGAGCATCAGACGGCGACGGCCGAGGTGCTCGGCATCATCAGCCGCTCGCCCACCGACGTGCAGCCGGTCCTCGACGCCATCGTCGAGAGCGCCGCGCGGGTTTGTGGGATTGATGACGTGGTGCTGCGACTCCGCGAGGGGAACAGCTATGGTTCCGCGGGCTCATTTTGGTTCCATACCCATCGGCCGCGTCGAGATCAGTATTGATGAGCCACAGTTTCGCTGGATGCGCGAGCATGGCACGCTCCACATTCCCGACGTCCGCGCGCAGAACGATTTCCAACGATGGGTTCCGTCAGCGGCTTGCGCACCTTCTTGACCGTTCCCCTTCGTCAGCAGGGGGAACTCATTGGAGCACTGATCGCACGTCGCACCGAGGTGCGCCCCTTCACCCCGGCGCAGATCAAGCTGCTCGAAACCTTCGCCGATCAGGCGGTGATCGCCATCGAGAACGTGCGGCTGTTCCAAGAACTCAAAGGAGTCGTTGGAGCAGCAAACGGCGACGAGTGAGATTTTAGGTGTGATCGCCAGCTCGCCGACGGACATCCAGCCGGTTCTGGACACCATTGCTCAGAGTGCGGCTCGGGTGTGCGGGTCCGATGACGCAACCATTCGACTTATCGAGGAAAATACTGTCGTCCCTGGTGGCGCACTACGGGACGATTCCCCTGGAATGGCGCGGATGCCCCTGTCGCGCGCACGCCCGTGGCCAATGCAGCCATTCTCCAGCGGAGGACAGTCCACATTCCGGACGTGCTGGCGGAGGCAGAGAGGTTCCCGGATAGCCCACTGATCCGAGGCGATCCGCGTGGTATCCGAACATACCTTGTGACGCCGTTGCTGCGGGAAGGGACACGCTATCGGTGTAATCAACATCCGCCGTACCGAGGTGAAGCCCTTCACTGACAAGCAGGTGGCGTTACTGGAAGACCTTTGCCTCCCGGGCAGTGATCGCCATCGAGAACGCGTGCGGCTGTTCAACGAGCTGCAAGAGCCGTCTCGAGCAGCAGACCGCGACCAGCGAAATCCTGCGCGTGATAGCAAGCTCGCCGACCGATGTTCAGCCGGTGCTGGACGTGGTCGCAGAAAATGCAGCGCGGCTTTGCGATGCAAGCGACGCGGCAATTTGGCGTACTGACGGCGATAAGTTTTGGCTCGTCAGCTTCGCATGGATCGGTGACCGATCTTCCGACCAGAGGAAGCTAGACCGATGACCCGCGGTCGATTTGTGGGCAGAACTATGATCGACCGAGAGACAATTCATATCCATGACGTATCTACCCCTGAGGCGCAGGCCGAATTTCCCGAAAGCTGGGAGACCAGTGAGATTCGCACTGTCTTGGCGACTCCACTGCTCCGCGAAGGTGCACCGATCGGGGCGATTCATATTCGCCGCACGGAGGTTCGACCATTTTCGGATAAGCAAATAGCCTTACTCAAGACTTTCGCCGACCAGGCGGTCATCGCCATCGAGAACGTGCGGCTTGTTCAAGGAGATCTCGGCGAGCGCAACGCAGAATTGCGCGAGGCCCTGGAGCATCAGACGGCAACGGCCGAGGTGCTCGGCATCATCAGCCGCTCGCCGACGGACGTGCAGCCGGTCCTCGACGCCATCGTCGAGAGCGCCGCCCGGGTTTGTGGGATTGATGACGTGGTGCTGCGACTCCGCGAGGGGAACACTATGGTTCCGCGGGCTCATTTTGGTCTCCATACCCATTGGCCGCGTCGAGATCAGTATTGATGAGCCACAGTATCGCTGGATGCGCGAGCACGGCACGCTCCACATTCCCGACGTCCAGCGCGCAGAACGATTTCCCAACGGTAGGATTCCGTCGGCGGCTGGCGCACCTTCTTGGCCGTTCCCCTTCGTCAGCAGGGAGAACTCATTGGAACGCTGAGTCGCACGTCGCACCGAGGTGCGCCCCTTCACCCCGGCGCAGATCAAGCTGCTCGAAACCTTCGCCGATCAAGCCGTCATCGCCATTGAGAACGTCCGGCTGTTTCAAGAACTCAAGGAATCGTTGGAGCAGCAGACTGCGACGAGCGAAATCTTGGGCGTCATCGCCAGCTCGCCGACCGACATTCAGCCGGTGCTGGATGCGGTTGCTGAAAATGCCGCCCGATTATGTGAGGCGACGAATGCCCAGATTCGCCTTGTGGAGGGTGAAGGAAACACGTTTGGTAGCGCTCGTTCGGTTCGGTTCCGGTGCCGGAGTTTAGCCGAGTAAGCCCCACGAGTCCCCTCTGGCCGAGCGATTCTTGACCCGAGAGACCTTGCATATTCATGATCTCCAGGAAGTGAAAATGGAATTTCCTGAGAGCGAGGCTGCACGCAGGGGAGTCCGGACATTTCTTATCGCGCCAATGCTCAGAGAAGGGACTCCGATTGGATTGATCACATTCAGTCGAATGGAAGTCTCGTCCTTTCTCCAGACAGGCATATCAAGCTGCTCGGAAACTTTTGCTTCTCAGGCGGTGATCGCTATCGAGAATGTCCGGCTGTTCCAAGGAATTGCAGCAGGAACGCAACGCGGAATTGCGTGAGCCGCGCTGGAGCATCAGACGGCAACGGCCGAGGTGCTCGGCATCATCAGCCGCTCGCCGACGGACGTGCAGCCGGTCCTCGACGCCATCGTCGAGAGCGCCGCGCGGGTTTGTGGGATCGATGACGTGCTGCTGCGACTCCGCGAGGGGAACAGTTATGGTTTCGCGGGCTCATTTTGGTTCTATACCCATCGCCCGCGTCGAGATCAGTATTGATGAGCCACAGTATCGCTGGATGCGCGAGCATGGCACGCTCCACATTCCCGACGCCCGCGCGCAGAACGATTTCCAATGGTGGGTTCCGCCGGCAACTTCCGCACCCTACTTGGCCGTTCCCCTTCGTCAGCAGGGGAACTCATTGGAGCGACTGATCGCACGTCGCACCGAGGTGCGCCCCTTCACCCCGGCGCAGATCAAGCTGCTTGAAACGTTCGCTAGATCAGGCGGTGATCGCCATTGAAAACGTGCGGCTTGTTCCAAGAACTCGCGAGCGCAACGCTGAGCTGCGCGAGGCGCTGGAGCATCAGACGGCCACGAGCAACATTCTTCAAGTCATCGCCAGCTCGCCGACCGATATTCAGCCCGTGCTGGATGCCGTGGCAGAGAATGCCGGGCGGCTGTGTGATGCAAACGGACACTCGAATAATGCGCGTCGAGGGCGATGTCTTGAGGCCGGTAGCCCATTACGGGCCACTGCCAGACGCACCGCGTGGGGAAGGGACGCCGATCAGCCGTGGGTGGCCCTCTGGCCGGGCCGTGGTTGACGGCCGAGATGATTCACGTCCATGACCTCGCATCAGAGATGGAAACCGAGTTCCCCAGAATCTAAGAATTAGGCAGGCGTTTGCTGGTACTCGGACCATGCTTGTCACACCGTTACTTCGCGAAGGTGTCCTAATCGGGGTCATCGTGATCCGCCGCACAGAGGTTCGCCCCTTTACACGAAAAACAGATTGCGCTACTCCAGACCTTTGCCGACCAGGCTGTGCATCGCCATCGAGAACGTGCGGCTGTTTCAAAGAATTAGAAACGCGACCACGAAGCGTTGGAGCAGCAGACCGCGACCAGCGAGATCCTGGGCGTCATCGCCAGCTCACCGACGGATATCCAGCCGGTGCTGGATGCGGTCGCGAGAACTGCCGCGCGGTCTGTGCGACGCCGAGAGACGTTCTGATTGGGCTCGCGTCGAATGGAGACTGTCCTCAGAGCATGTGTCGCGTCTTACGGGCCATTATGCCAGCTGGCGGCCGGACCGAACGGCCTCATCAACCGAGGCATCCGTCACGGGCCGACAGCCATCGTCGAATCGCCAGACGATCCACATTCACGACTGTCGTGCCGATTGCTGGACGACAGAGTATCCGGAAGCCAAAGCCCGTCAGCAAGTCGCCGGCATGCGCACGCCCTTCGGTGTGCCATCTGCTTCGGGAAGGCGTCGCCGATCGGCGCCATCGCAGATTCGGCCGACCCGGAAGTCCGTCCTTTCTCGGACAAGCAGATCAGCGCTCCTCAAGACCTTCGCCGACCAAGGCCGGTCATCGCTATCGAAAACGTGCGGCTGTTCCAAAGAATTGCAGGAACGCAACGCAGAGCTGCGAGAGGCCCTGGAGCATCAGACGGCGACCGCGGAGGTGCTCGGCATTATCAGCCGCTCTCGCCACGGACGTGCCAGCCGGTCCTCGACGCCATCGTTGAGAGCGCCGCCGCGGGCTTGCAGGGGTCGATGACGTGGTGCTGCAACTCCGCGAGGGGACGTGATGGTTGCGCGACTCATTTTGGTCCCGTAGCCATTCGACTGCGTCGAGATCACAGTATCGATGCGTCAGCAGTTTCGCTGGATGCGCGAGCATGGCACACTTCACATTCCCGACGTTCGCGCGCAGAACGATTTCCCATATGTTGGTTCCGTGGCTCGGACATCTCCGCACCGTTTTGGCCGCTCCACTTCGTCAGCAGGGGAACTCGTTGGATTACTGAACGCCCGTCGCACCGAAGTGCGCCCTTTCACGGCGGCGCAGATCAAGCTGCTTGAAACCTTCGCCGACCAGGCGGTCATCGCGATCGAGAACGTGCGGTTGTTCAAAGAGTTGGCAGCACGGACGCGCGAGTTGGCTGGGATCGGTGGAGGAACTGAAAGCTCTGGGCGAAGTCGGCCAGGCGGTCAGCTCCAGCCTTGATCTGCGAGACCGTCGCTCGAGCACGATCGTGTCGGACAGGCTGTCCAGCTCTCGGGAACCGACGGCGGCGTTATCTATGAGTACGATGAAGGCTACGGAAGAGTTTAACCTTACGGGCTAGCCACCGTATGGAAGAAGAGGCTGTTTGAGGCGCTCAGAGCACGCCGATCCGACTGGGGCCAAGGCGCCACCGGTCGAGCGGCGACGATCCGGGCGCCGGTTCAAGGTTCCCGAACATTCCAGAGGAGCGCGAATCTAGCGGCCACGCGGGCTCGATCCTGTTGCTTTGCGCGGCTCGGCTACCGATCCGTTCTGGCCGTTCCGCTTCTCCGCGAGGAGCGTATTCATGGGCGCCTTGACGGTCTGGCGGAAGGAGGCTGGGCAGCTTTTCGCCGGAAGTCGTGAACCTTCTTCAAACCTTCGCGACTCAATCCGCCCTGGCAATTCAAAACGCGCGGCTGTTCCGCGAGATCGAGGAGAAGAGCCGCCAGATCGAGGCCGCCAACCGGCACAAGTCGGAATTTCTCGCCAACATGTCGCACGAGCTGCGCACGCCGCTCAACGCCATCATCGGCTTCTCTGAAGTCTTGGGGGAGAGATTGTTCGGCGAGCTAAACGAGAAACAAGCCGAGTACACCGACGACATCCTCTCCTCCGGCCGCCATCTTCTGTCGCTTATCAATGAGATCCTCGATCTTTCCAAGGTTGAGGCTGGGCGGATGGAGCTGGAGCTGGCTACGTTTGATCTCCCTACGGCATTAGAAAACGCCCGCACGTTCGTGCGCGAGCGCGCCATCCAAGCCACGGCATCAACACTCGACGTCTACCGTTGACGAGCGTCTTGGCGATTTCGTCGGCGACGAGCGCAAGATCAAACAGATTCTTCTCAACCTCCTTTCCAACGCAGTGAAGTTCACCCCGGAGGGAGGACGGATCGGAATTAACGCCAGGCAGGCCGATGGTTCTGTAGAAATCTCGGTCAGTGACACCGGCATCGGGATCGCTCCGGAGGATCAGGCAAAGATCTTCGAGGAATTTCGCCAGGTGGGGGCGACTATGCACACAAGAAGGCGAGGGACTGGGACTGGGGTTAACATTGGCCAAGAAGTTTGTCGAACTGCATGGAGGAAAGATCTGGGTTGAGAGCGAAGTCGGGAAGGGAAGCCGGTTTATCTTCACGCTGCCGATGAATTAAGTAAGAGTATTCTCGCGCAAAGGCGCAAAGTACGCCAAGGTAAGAACAGAGTTTTTGCAAGATCGGATTTGAGTTTCTAACTTTGCGAGCTTGGCGCCTTGGCGGGATAAGAGGATCGAATCAGACACTGCATCGCATGGCTCAAGGCTTTTATTGCCGCTGGGACACAGACTATCGTGGTCCGCTTCGGGAGTCCCGATCAGACGGGACAACTGGTGCGGTTTGCCCGAGAGGTTTTGCCACACGTGCGGCCAGGGTAAAAATACTGGGGAGACACAAATCTATGCTGTATCCGGCAGCTAACCTTTGGCCTTACAAAAGAAGGATTGATGCTCTCGTCTCCGGTTCACGTACGAGCAGGTTGTCGCCACACAATTTCGAGGCCTATGGTCCGAGTGATAACGCGGCCATACGGGAAGACAAGAATGTTGCGGCCCACTACACGAGGGGAACATGCAGAAGCTATCGAAGACAGGCACCTGTCTCATCACGCTCGGCACAGCGGCTGGTCCGTCGCTGCGACCGGACCGGGCGCAATCGTCCAATCTCCTAACCGTCAACGGGACGCATTATGTCGTTGATGCCGGCGACGGTGTCGCACGGCGTCTTGCGAAGGCTGGTATTGATGTCCGAGAGATCGGAATGATTTTTATTACGCACCATCATGACGATCACACAGCGGGCCTTGGTACGCTGATGTCCTGGCGTGGGATCGCCAGCGCACGAAGCCGATCAACGTCTATGGCCCGCCCAGGACAGAAGAGCTGGTCAAAGCCGCTGTGCAGTATTTCACCATCAGCGCCGAGATCAGGATTGCCGACGGCGGTCGCACCGTGCCGATAGCCCAGCTGTTCTTCGGTCACGATGTTGGCACCGGGGTGATCTACCAGGACACGAACATCAAGGTGACGGCCGTCGAAAACAGCCATTTTGCTTTCCATGAAGGCCCGGCTGCCGGCAAGCACAAGTCCTATTCCTATCGTTTTGAAACGCCTGATCGCGTGATTGTGTTTACGGGGATACCGGCCCCAGCGATGCCGTCACTGAACTTGCTAAAGGCGCCGATCTACTCGTCACCGAAACCTCTTCGTGCGAGGATCGGAAGCAAGCGATGATCAACGACGGTCGCTGGCAAGCCATGACCCCTGCCGAGCAGGCCGGCATCATGCGACAGGCTACCCAAGGTCACATGACCCTGGACGTTATTGGGAAAATGGCCGCAGGCGCCAACGTCAAGACCGTGGTGCTGTCGCACCTGACCCAACGGGTCGGTACATGACGATTACACGCCATGGGCCGAGGAGGTGAAGAAACACTTTTCCGGCGACGTGCTGGTCGCCAAAGACCTGATGGAGTTTTGACCGGTCGCAAAGGAAAAGGAGAAGCCCGGAGAAGTAGTGGAGCTTAGTTGCTCGATGGAAAAGCACTCGGCGAACACGTCGAGTCGAAGGTTTGAGATATGCCGCCCAATGAGGTCCGCCCTCAACTACGGCAGGGTGGCGAATACTGATTCGAACGGGCCTTTGACAGATGATAGCGTTCTGCTATCATCACTCGGTGCAACTCATCGGGCGGGATTTGATCCAGCTATTCGCACGGAAACATCCCGACTCCAGGTCTTCTCTCAAGAGCTGGACGCAGATCATGGAGTCGAGCAGCTTCAACCACTTCGTAGCGCTTAAGAAGACTTTTGGTTCAGCGGATCAGGTCAAGCCGCATACGGTGTTCAACATCTCTGGGAACAAGTACCGCTTGATTGCTGTCGTGGATTACGCACTTCAATCCGTATCAATCGAGTGCGTGCTTACACACTCCGAGTACGATGAGGGACGTTGGAGAAAGTAAAATGACGATTGCGACACTTGAAAAGAAGCTCAAACCGCTGGAGGCGCCGATAGATAATGAGCTACTTCGGTGGCTCTATCTCCATCTGCCGCCGCAACCTATCAAGAGTAGGAAGATGCACCACGGTTACAGCGAGGCGATCCGCATTCTGATGCGGGAATCCGGAAGTTTAGATGCCGGTAATCATGCGGCTGTCGGCCAGTACCTGAGTGCCGTCATTCCCTTTATCGAGCAGTATGAGAAAAGAGAGTTCCCTGTCGGGTCGGCAACCCCTGAAGAAGTGCTTGGGTTCCTCATGGAGCAGCACGATCTAAGCCAGTACGATCTCGCTAAGGAGCTTGGGGGCCAGCCCGTCGTTTCACAAATCCTCAGAGGGAAGCGAAGGCTTACACGAGAGCACATCGAGCGGTTGAGCAAGCGATTCGGGGTGACGCCGGCAACGTTTTACCCCGGAGGGACCTCGGCCTGACCCGCCGCTTCAGCGGACCGGCTGCGCGGCTCGTAGCTTTGGCTGGGCGATGTCGAAGGTATGGTGCATTATGCCGGTCAAAGCGCGGGGCTCATAAAGGCATCCAGCCGGCGGCAAGGGTCGTGCAGCGATTGAGCAAGAAACTGATCAGGTCATAGGAACAGTAGCAGTGATCAACGGATTCGTTGCGCGTCCGTAATTGGACGCTTGGAGGAGACTGTTATGAAGATCGACGGTGGCTGCCATTGCGGAAATATCACCTACAGCGCGGAAATCGATCCTGAAAACGTCGGGATATGTCATTGTACAGATTGCCAGACGCTTTCTGGGACGGCATTTCGCACCAGTGTTCGCGCAACCAAGGAAGCGTTTCACTTGGAAGGCGGACAACCGAAAATTTATGTAAAGACTGCCGAAAGCGGCGCTAAGCGCGCTCAAGCATTCTGTCCGGAGTGCGGCACTCCGCTTTATTCGGCGGCCGTGAGCGACCCGCAAGTGTTCAATATCCGCGTCGGCACGGCACGCCAGCGAGCCGAGCTGAGGCCAAAATCACAAGGGTGGTGCCGATCTGCACGCGACTGGGTAAATGATCTGCAATCCGTAAAGCAGTTTGCTAAACAACGGAGTTAGTGCAGACTCTGAACCGTTAAGAAGCGTGCGGTGGACTGGAATCTCCAGCCGGGTTTTTGTAGATGAATAAAAGCCCCTAAAAAACGAGCCTTAAGCGGCGTGCCACGTCTTCCACAGAATCGGTTGCGAAGCTAAAGCAAACGATCGCCGCGCAAGCGAGGGACCTTCGGGAGGGGTTGCAGCGGGAGACGGCGACCAGCGAGATCCTGCGCATCATCGCTAGCTCGCCCACTGACATTCAACCAGTGTTGGATGCGGTGGCCGAGAACGCTGCGCGGTTGTGCGAGGCGACTGATGCGGTAATTTACCGTATTGATGGAGACGTCATTCACCCTGTGGCCGTACACGGTGCCATGCCACCTGCGCCAAAGGGAACAGCGATCAATCGTAAGACGCCCGTGGGTCGAGCGATTGTTGACCGGGAAACGATGCATATCCGCGACCTGCTCGCAGAGGTTGATACCGAATATCCGGATTCCAAGGCTATTCAGGAGATCACCGGTACTCGTACTAGTCTTTCGACGCCGTTGTTGCGTGAAGGAATTTCAATTGGCGCGATTCATGTCCGTCGAAACGAAGTCCGTGCTTTTCTGAAAAACAAATAGCACTTCTCGAAACCTTCGCCGATCAGGCGGTCATCGCAATTGAGAATGCCCGGCTGTTCAAGATCGCGAGAACCGCGATCGAGACTTGGTAGCGCTTTACGAGGTCACTGCCGCTGCTAGCCAGTCGTTGGAGATCAATACCGTGTGCTCGACGAAGTAGTGAAAAAGATCACGGAGATATTTCGATTCGATGCCGTCGGATATTTCTCTTCGACGAGGCCCGCGAGAAGTTAAATGAACTGGCATCTTTCGGAGATTTGGAGGCCGCGAGCGCTCGCATGGCGTTTCGCAGAGGAAAGGGATTCAGGAAGGGTGGCGGAGGACCGGCGAGCCCATAATCTTCGAAAACGTCAAGACCGATCCCCGCTACCAGGAGCTGAGCCAGTCGAGGTCGAGCCAACGAGATTACTGCTTCTCCGGGATATTCCCGATCAAAGCCAATGTGAGATTCGCGGGGACGATCTCGTGTCTGGAGCAAACTGCCGCGAAGGTTAACGACCGAAGAAGTCCGGCTGATTAACTCCATGTGCGATCAAATCGGTGTTGCCGTCGAGAATATCAATCTCTTTGAAGAAGTGAAAAATAAGACCACGGAGCTGGAAAGTTCCAACGGGGAACTCCGGGAAGCTTTGGAGCAGCAGACCGGCGACGAGCGAGATCCTGCGGGTGATCGCCAGGTCGCCCACGGACATCCAACCGGTATTGGATACGGTAGCTGAGCGCGGCACGGCTTTGCAGATGCCAGGAATGCGATAATCTTTCGCATCGTGGCGATGTCCTACGGCGGGCAGCGGTGTATGGAGTCATGCCGGCTCTGACATCACCACCATCAATTGATCGTGGCTCGTCAGTGGGTCGTGCCATTATCGACCGGCACAGTGTGCATATCCATGACTTTGCGCAAGCAGTCGAAAATGATTTTACAGAGGTGAAGGCGCGAGTGCGGTTGAGCGGAACTCGTACACTCCTTGCGACGCCGTTGTTATCGGGAGGGTGTGCCAATAGGGGCGATTACCATTCGTCGCTTCGAGTCTCGCCCATTCTCGACAATCAGATCAAACTGTTGGAAACATTCGCCGACCAGGCTGTGATCGCCATCGAGAACGTGCGGCTGTTCAGGAAATTGCAGGAACGCAACGCAGAATTGCGCGAGTCGCTTGAGCATCAGACGGCGACAGCGGCCGAGGTGCTCGGCATCATCAGCCGCTCGCCCACCGACGTGCAGCCGGTCACTGACGCCATCGTCGAGAGCGCCGCCCGGTTTGTGGGATCGATGACGCCGCTGCTGCGCTTCGCGAGGATAACATTGATGATTTCGCGGGCTCATTATGGTTCCATACCCATCGCCCGTGTCGAGATCAAGTATTCGATGAGCCACAGGTTCGCACTGGATGCGCGAGCATGGCACGCTCCACATTCCCGACGTTCGTGCGCAGAACGATTTCCCAATGTTGGCATCCGTTCGGCAACTACCGCACCTGATTAGCCAGTGCCCCTTCATCAGCAGGGGGAACTCGATTGGAGCACTGGCCGCACGTCGGATACGAGGTGCGCCCTTTCACCCGGCGCAAATCAAGCTTCTCGAGACCTTCGCCGACCAGGCGGTGATCGCGATCGAGAACGTGCGACTGTTCAAGGAGCTGGAAGCGAGAACGCGAGAACTAGCTTGAGATCGGTAGAAGAACTGAGAGCGCTAGGTGAAGTCGGTCAAGCAGTCAGCTCTACGCTTGATCTCCAGACGGTGCTTAGCACGATCATCGGCCGGGCGGTTCAGCTCTCCGGAACTGATTGCGGTATTATCTACGAATACGATGAGGCCACGCGAGAGTTTCACCTTCGTGCCAGCTACCAAATGGAAGAGGAACTGGTGGATGCCTATCAGGCAACTCCGCTGCGTCTCGGCCAGGGGCTACCGGCCGAGCAGCGGAAACAAGAGTACCGTACCAAATTGCCGACCTTCGCCAAGAGCACGAACTTGCTACCAGAGGGATGCGCCCTATCTTGTTCCGTCTTGGCTATCAATCGCTTCTCGCGGTTCCGCTCCTTTTCGATCAGAAAATCGTGGGGGCTTTGACGATTTACCGGCGCGAAACCGGCAGTTTTGCTCCGGAGGTGGTAAATCTTCTGCAGACCTTTGCGACGCAATCGGTGCTGGCGATTCAAAACGCGCGGCTCTTCCGCGAGATCGAGGACAAAAGGTAGAGAGCTTGAGGCCGCCAACCGCCACAAGTCGGAGTTTCTCGCCAACGTGTCGCATGAGCTGCGTACACCGCTCAACGCTATTATCGGGTTTTCTGAAGTTTTGGGGAGAGACTGTTCGGCGAGCTAAATGAAAAACAGGCTGAGTACACGGAGGACATCTTGTCGTCCGGACGCCATCTGCTCTCGTTGATCAACGACATCCTCGATCTTTCGAAAATCGAGGCGGGACGGATGGAATTGGAAGTGACGACGTTTCATATGCCGGACGCGATCGAGAACGCGCTCTTGCTCATACGCGAGCGTGCCAGCCGTCATGGTATCAAGCTCGAACGTATCATCGACGACCGCCTCGGCGACTTCACCGGTGATGAGCGCAAGGTAAAGCAGGTGTTGGTCAACCTCCTTTCCAACGCCGTGAAGTTCACGCCGGAGGGCGGCCGGATCAAAGTCGAGGCAAGATTAGGTGACAGTGCGGTAATTACCTCGGTCACCGACACCGGCATCGGCATCGCGAGCGAAGACCAAGAAGCGATCTTCGAGGAGTTCCGCCAGGTCGGAAGCAACTACGCACAAAAGCGTGAGGGTACAGGGCTCGGATTGAGCTTGACCAGGAAATTTGTCGAAATGCACGGCGGCAAGATTTGGGTGGAGAGCGAGTTGGGAAAGGGATCGACGTTCACATTTACGCTTCCGATAAGATAAGAATTTCTCGCCGCAAAGGCGCTAAGTTATCGACGGAGAATGAAATTGGAACCATTATTGTCGATGTGGCGATTGCGGTGCATCGAGAGCTGGGACCTGGGTTGCTCGAATCGGTTTACGAGATTGTGTTGGCCTATGAATTACAGCAACGTGGCCTCCGGGTAAGTCGTCAGGTGCCGTCGCATTCAATATAAAGAAATGACCTCGATGCTGCATTCCGAGCGATCTGTAGAGGAAAAGGTAATAGTTGAGTTAAAGTCGGTTGAACAGATTACTGAGGCTCATAAGAAACAGGTACAAACTTACCTCGCGATTAACTGGATGCAAGCTCGGTTTCTTGCTCAACTTTGGTGAAGCGCTCATGAAGCGGGGCATCTTGCGGGTGGTGAATGGGCTGAAAGATGACTAAGTCGTACTCCCGCGATAAGACTATTTCCGCAAAGGCGCAAAGACGCCAAGTTTAGAAGAAAAGATGTCTGATAATTCTAATAATAATTCTTAACACTTTGCGCCTTAGCGCCTTTGCGGGAGGATCATCCGAACTTTTATGCCTAACGAGCTGATACTGATAATCGAAGATAACGAGAAGAACCGGAAGCTGGTTCGAGACGTGCTTCAGGTCAAGGGCTATACGACCATAGAGTCTGAGACGGCCGAAGAAGGAATAAAGCTCGCGCTAGACAAGTCGCCTGCTCTTATCCTCATGGACATCCAGCTCCCGGGGATAGATGGAATCACGGCACTGAAGCAACTCCGGGCCGAGCCGAAAACGAGGAACATACCTATCATTGCCATCACGGCTTCGGCAATGACGCATAACCGGCAAACGTTGTTGGCTGAAGGGTTCGACGGCTATCAGACCAAGCCGATCAGCTTGAAAGATTTTCTTGGAGAAGTGGAGAGGAGTGCTCGCCGTTAGAAGAATATAGCTCGCGCAAAGAGCGACAAAGGACGCCGAGTTAAGAAAGAAAATAAATAAATCTTTCTTCTCGCGAACTTGGCGTCCTGGCGAGAGATAAATCTGAATTCGGCGAGGAACCTACTTAGTGTAAAGACGCCAAGGGCGCCAAGGAAAACACTAAAACGGAATAGCAATACGTAACCGAACGAAGCACAA
>ERZ1370068.6975-contig-5922_pt1 | contig 140879 bp, 186 predicted proteins | sample MGYA00561227_ERZ1370068 | MGnify/ENA primary metagenome ERZ1370068 (study PRJEB38410, sample SAMEA6850437) | metagenome | study: Metagenomic assessment of the ecological functions of the soil: analysis of the soil microbiota associated with the...
GCTACGTATTGCTGACATCGAACGCGTCCTCGGCCCGTCCGCCATATGCCGTCGGGTCCGTCAGCGGGCCGATGGTCTTGATGAACTCGAAGATCGACCCCGGCCAGCCGTGGGTGATGAGCAGAGGCATCGCGTTGGGGTTCTTGGAGCGAACGTGGATGAAGTAGACGTCGACGCCGTCGATGTTCGTCGTGAATTGCGGCAGAGCATTCAGCTTGGCTTCCGCCTTGCGCCAGTCGTAGTCAGTGCTCCAGTAGCGAACCAGGTCCTGCACCTTGTCGAGCGGCGCACCCTGAGATCGATCGCCGACCGTCTCCTTGTCGGGCCACGCGCGTCGCGACCAGGCGGCTGGCGGAGGTCCGCGAGCGCCTCGTCCGGCATGTGGACACTGAAGGGATGGATGGCGTTTGCGGCCGAGGGTTGCGCCGCGGGCTGGGCGGTTGAGGTCGTCATCTTGGTGTTCTTCTTCAGCGGCGCCCGCCGTCTCCGGCGTGGACGCCGCAAGGGCCAGCGTTAGAACTGCCGTCACTCAGCGGGCCGCGACTTTGAACCTACGTGCATCGATGGTCATCGTGGGCGGCCTCCTCCTACTCATTCACCGGGTCTCGAGAAAAACGATCGACGTCGTCGGCAAACCTGGCTCCGGATACTGGTAAACAGGAAGGCGTGCGCCGTCGGGATAGATCCCGAGCTGGCTGTTCGGGATCTCGCACGCGAGCACGGCGGAATCGATCGCGAGGAACAGCTCGTCGCGATCGCCGCTTGGCGACGAACGTCGGAGCCCCGATGTCCTTCAAGCGCGCGTACCAATCGTCTCATCAACACCGTCGGCGAAGCGTCGGATCGCCTCTGCGCTTGCGGCTACGGTGGTGCGTGGGCGACACATACGCAGCGGGTGGATGCGGCAGCCTGCCCAGCGATGCCATGCCGGCCTTTCGGCTTCCTTCGCTGTGGCGCATACAACAGGGTCCAGCGCATTCTCGGCCGTGGGCACCGGGCACTCGCTCGCTCGAGTCAGGTCCGAGCTCCACACGCAGCCTGGGCGCCGCTCGGCGGGCATCGAGCCGGCGAGCACGAGCTTGTTCACCAACCTTCGGGTACTTTGATCGCGAGCACTTGGCGACGAATCCGCCGAGCGACCAACCCAGGAAGTCCACGGGCGTCTCGTCGTCGGCCTGAATGAGGCGGGCGGCGAAGTCCGCCATCCCTTCGACGTCGGCAGGCGCCACGCCACCGGTCTGACCGACTCCCGAGGCTGTCGAACGTGAACACTTCATGGCCCGCCGCGAGGCGCGGAGACGAACGCCGGATCCCAATCGTCGAGCGTCCCACGAAAACGGTGAAGCAGGATGAGCCGCGCGGCCGGAGCCGACGCTCCGAGTCGCGACGGTCATGCCGTCGACGACGGCGAATTTCTGGCGACCGTCGTCGAAGGGCTGGTCATTTTGGGCTCCTTCAAGAAGGTAATAACCGATGCGTCAGAGTGACGCGCGGCCCCACCGCGTCGATGGTTGGCTCCGCGGTGGGTGCCGCGCTCACGGAACGATCAACGAAGCGACTTGAACCCCGTGCGCAGATCAGCCACGAGTGCCGTGGGCTGCTCCCACGCCGCGAAGTGTCCGCCCTTGTCGTGCTTGCCGTAAGAGAAGCAGCTTCGGGTACGCGCGCTCCGCCCAACTCTTCGGGGCGCGTAGATCTCGTCCGGAAACGCGCTCACGACCACGGGAGCTGAACGCCTCGCGTGTCGAAGAAGCCGCCGCTCCCTTCGACCCTCGATTGCGTGGTCCAGTACAGGCGCCGCCGACGATATGGCCGTGTTCGTCAGCCAGTACATGCGTGATGTTGTCGAGGATGTCGTCCCGCGTGAGGCCCTCGGGCTTTCCGTCGAAGACGCGCACGATCAGCTCGTAGCTGGCCGCATCGTGGTCGAGGATCCAGGCGGCCAGGCCGACCGGTGAATCCGCGATCCCGTAGAGCGTCTGCGGGCGGAGCCCCATCTCGTTGGCGTAGGCGAGTCCCTTCTGTGTAGAAGAAGATCCAGCTGGTCCCAGGCTCTCCGTTCGTCCGCCGAGAGGCTCGATGGCGGCGGACTGCCGGTCGCCATGCGCCTTGCTGATCTCGGCGGGAACCGTCGCCGGCATGTTGGTGGCAATGCCGAGCAACCCCGGCGGCTGCCTGAAGTGCCATGGTCTCGAGACGGCATTCCCCCAATCGCCTCCCTGCGCCACGTACTTCGTGTACCCCAGGCGCTTCATCAGCACCGCCCACGCGCGTCGCGATGTGCGGCGGATCCCAGTCGTTCGTCGTCGGCTTGCCCGAGAAAGCCGTAGCCCGGCAGCGACGGAATCACCACATGGAACGCGTCCGCGGCGGTCCCGCCGTGCGCGGTGGGATTGGTGAGCGGCTCGATGATCTTCATCTGCTCGATGAACGAGCCCGGGCCACCCGTGCGTGATGATGACCGGCAGCGCATTCTCGTGCTTCGAGCGCACGTGAATGAAAGTGGATGTCGAGCCCGTCGATCTCGGTGATGAAGTGCGGGCACGGCGTTCAGCTCGCGCCTCACACTTGCTCCAGTCGTACTCGTTCCCCCAGTAGCGCGCGAGCTTCTGCATCGTCGCGAACTGCACGCCTTGCGTCGCATCCGTGACCGTTTCCGGCTCCGGCCACTTGGTTGCGTTGATGCGCTTGCGCAAGTCGGTGAGCGCTGCTTCCGGAAAACTGATTTGGAACGGGCGAATGCCGGCCTTGTCACTGCCCGTCTGTTGCGCGACTCCCGTCGGAGCTTCAGCCATGGCGTCCAACCTCCCGTCGAAACCGAGCAGCGACCTAACGGGCCAGCGGCAAGACTGCCGCTGCCACACCAACAAAGCGACGTCGGGTGAAACCGGGGTTTTCGGACATAGGCGCCTCCAAGGGCAGTGGCCAGGACTAGCGGAGCGATCGAAACGCCCTGCGCGCAACTTCGTCGGCGGCCTCGTAGACGGAACGTCCACGCGAGACCGTGCAGTCCCGACGGAGGCCAAACCAGCGAGGAGTGTCGGTGGGGAGCGGATCTCGGAAGGCGGGGTTTGCGGCGTAGTGTTCCGGACGATTCGCAGTGATCAGGCTGCACTGGATCGAAGCTCGCGGAGCCGATGAGTCTCTGGTGTCGACACCGAAGCTACGCTGACGCGCGCGCAGGCGTCAGGGAGGATCGCCGCGGAGAACGATGCAGCCATGAGTGCTCTTCACTGCGGAACACGGAGCCTCCATGCCAACGCTTGTGCATCCCAGCGACCGAGGCGGAGTCATGGCGGAGTGCTGGCAGCGCGCCACGCTCGGAGAGTTCCTGACGCGCCATTCTCGGAGCCTCGCAGCGGCGCGATGTCGGCGCCCGCCCCAAATTCCGGCAGCCCCACGCCCGGGAGGTCGGGGACGACCGGGGTTCGCGACGTAAAGCAATCAGTGAAGCGAGCGTCAACCCCCTCACCCCTCCCCTCCCCTCCCCTCAAACGTCGCCGAAGCTCTTACGCCGGCGTGGAGACGCCCTTGATGATGAGCCACAGCGCGAGCGTCACCTCGAACACGCCCATGGGAATCCACACGAACTCTGGTGATCGGCCCCGCCGAGAATCCCGCGAGCCGCAGGGGAAGGACCACCACGAGCAGGACCGACGCCACCACGCCGAGCCAGGCGAGGCAGCAGGGATCATTCGGCCGCGCGGAAGCCATGAGGAAGAGGGTGCTGCCCACTCGGCGAGAGGTGGCGGAGAGGGGACACGTCATCCCTGAGGGTAAGCCGCGAGCGCGTGCATCGCCCCGGTGTCGAGTGCATTCGCGCCCGTGGAGGTCGCGAGCCAGAGCAGGTTCAGGGTGCTCGGTATGGCGAAGACACCGATCAGGCCCTCGCGACTCGACAGATCAGGGCCAGCATGGCGAGGTCGCGATCCTGCTCGCGCGTGATCGCCCACAGCGTCACGCCCAGCACGATGGCGCAGAACGTATTGATGAGGTCGAGGAGGACGACGACGCGGACGTCGGTCACGTGCTCGGCGATCCCGGAGCGTCGCCGCGACCCCTCCTCGCTGGTCGCCCGGCCGAACAGGACCAGGCTGAGGATGGTGGCGGCTATATAAAGGAGGAACGCGATGCCTGCGATTCGTGCGTTCGTCCTGCGGGTCATGGGTGCTCTGCCCCAGAAGTGCAGGATCATGGTCCCTGTCCGACCGCCAGTCGACCGATGCGAGTGACCGCGCCGTAGATTCCCGCGTTGTTCTGGTTCGCACGAACGACCGCCTTCAGCACTTCTGGCGCAGGACTTGCCGAGTCGGGATCAAGGTTCACCATCGAGCAGCGAACGTCGCGCATCGTGACGGTGATGGCGGGGGCGTCGTCTCCCTCGCCGAATGAGAGCACACCGCCCAACCACTCGTCCTCCTGGAAGGGAACCGATCGCAGTAAGCGAACGACAACATTCGGGCGAAATCGTCGCACGTCCGGGCTCCGTCCCTGCGAGCCGGTCGATCTCGCGCACCGTATCGGAGGCGATCACGGAGATGCTCGCTTCATCGAAGATGCCATGCTTCAACTGCATCATCTGCACGGGAGCACCGTACCGACGTCCGACCTCCGTGGCCAAGTCCTCCCCGAAGACCGGCATCGTCTTCGCCATCCGGCGTGCGAACATGCGTGGGAAGGTCTCCCTGAGCACCGTCTTCACGGCCGGTGCGGAGCAAACAGGAGCAGGTCGGGAAGCTTGCTTGCTGTCAGCCACGGGAACCCGCTGCGGTCATCCATCCGCCGGAATGCTAGGCGTCTGTCACCATCGAGGCCGTGCCAGCCCAGCGTGGCGTCCTCGAGTCGTTCGCCGCCCATGGACTTCACGGGATACCGGAAGATCGCCTCCACATGTCCGATTTCGATAGGCATGCTCGATCGACTCCGTGCTACTCCCAGCCGAAACACGCGCGTCGTGAGGCCTAAGCAGATCGCGATCGTCAGCGCGAGCGCCCCCGAGGTGCGGCATCAGCACGAGCCAGTCCGCGCCGACCCACGCGCCGCGCAGGAGCGCGACCGCGTGCGACATGGGCAGCACGTTGCCGAGCAGCGCCCACGGCCCTGGGCATCGACGAAAGCGGCACGAACATGCCCGAGACCGCCAGCATCGGGTAGAAGATCGTGCTGCCGATCAGCTGCGCGAACCTCGCAGTGCCCACCACGCTGGCGATGACGAAGCCCATGCACAGGATCGTCACCGTGGTCACGACGACCGCGAGCGCGAAACCCGCGACGTGCGGGTGAAGCGCGCACCGGATAGAAGCGCCGCCCCGCGAGGACCAGTGAGCAGGAGCGAGATCCCGGTGAAGAACAGCTTGACCAGCACGTGCGCCGCCGAGGATGACCGCCGGCCGCAGCGGTGTGGCTCGCAGGCGCTTGAGGATGCCACCCTCGCGGTAGATCGAGATGACCGCGATGAGCGAAAGCGCGGCGTTGATCGAGATGAAGATGGAGACGAACAGAGGCAGGTCCTGCGCCAGGAACTGCGTCGTCTCGGCCGAGATGATCGGCGCTCCGGGCTCACGGAGCGGCCGAGCACGAGGAACATGGCGAGCGGAATCCCGACCGCCGCGACGAAGCCCGAGCGGTTCGCGCACGAAGATCCGGATCTCGAGCCAGGTGAGCTTCAACAGTCCGCGCATGGTGGCCGCCTAGTCCCGGATGGCGTGTCCGGTGAGCCTGAGGAACACGTCCTCGAGCGTCGGGAACACGGTGCGAAAGTCGCGAACGGTGAGCGCGTGGGCGGCGATGAAGCGAATGACCGCGGTGACGAAGTCGTCGCCCCGCCCCTGCACCGTGTACGTGGCGCCGTCGACGCGCACCGACGCCGGCTCCCGCGATGCGCTCCAGCTCGCCCGCGAGGCCCTGCGCGATCGCTGGTGAACACCACGCCGCGCTCGGGGCAGTGCTTGCGGACGAGGTCGGCGGGCGCGCCCATCTCGATGAGTCGCCCGTGCTCGATGATCGCCACGCGATCGCACGAGTCGCTCGGCTTCTTCCATCGAGTGCGTGGTGAGGAAGACCGTCTTGCCGCGGCTCGCGGATGCCGTTCACCAGGTCCCAGATGGCGCGCCGGCGCCTGCGGGTCGAGTCCCGTGGTGAGCTCGTCGAGGAACACCACCTCGGGGTCGTTGATGAGCGCGAGCGCGATGAAGAGCCGCTGCTTCTGCCCGCCCGAGAGGCTCATGAACGAGGCATTGCGCTTTTCGGTCAGTCCGAGCTGCTCGAGCAGGGCGCGACCGTCGACCGTGCGCGGGTAGAGCGACGCCCAGAGATCGACCGCTTCCCAGACGCGGATGCGCTTCTGCAACTGCGCCTGCTGGAGCTGGACGCCGATGCGCTTTTGCAGCGCGTTGGCGTCACGGGCGGGATCGAGGCCCGAGCACCGTGGTGCGCCCCGCGTCGGCCTTGCGAACGCCCTCGACGCATTCCATGGTCGTGGTCTTGCCGGCGCCGTTGGGCCCGATGAGCCCGAAGATCTCGCCCTCGAACACGTCGAAGGAGACGTCGTCGACCGCCACGGTGGAGCCGTACAGCTTGCGCAGGTGGGCCACCTCGACGACGCGCGTTCCCGGATGGCCGGCGGACGGCGGCGGTGGCGAGGTGTCGAGGGCGGTCGCCAGCGTTGGGTCGAGCGGGGCATGAGCGCGAACCATATAGCGCCGCGGCCGCCCGAGTCTACCCGAGCGGCCGGCAGGGGCGCTTGTCTCTGCGTTGCTAGGGCAGCAGTACCACGCGCGTCGACACGACGCGGTTCTGCGATTCCGCCCGCAGGAAGTACATGCCCGCCGGGGCTGGCTTTCCGGATCGATCCAGACCCCCTCCAATGCAGGGTGTGCTTGCCGGCAGGAATCCAGGCGTTGAGGAGGTCGGCGACACGGCGCCCATCAGGGCTGAAGGCCTGGACCTTCACAGGACCGTCCCGGTCCAACGCGAGCACGATGAAGGCCTGTCCGTGGGACGGGTTGCTCAGCGGCGCGAGCCCGAAGTGAATGGGGCGATCCGCCGGCCCGACTCCCACTGTCGCGTTCACCTCGATGTTGGTCGATGCGACGTTGAGGCTCTGCAGGCCGCACTTCTGATCCTTCACGGTCAGGGTCGCGAAGTAGCCGCTCGGTCCGCTCGCCGTCGTTGTAGGTGTGGGAGACCGTCGGACCGGCCTGGGTCACGGGCGACGAGCCATCGCCGAAATTGAAGGTGAAGGAGGCCACCGCGTCGCCGTCACCCACGTTCGGGTCGCTCGACGCCGACCCGTCGAATGCGACCGTCAGCGGTACCGCGCCCGAGATCCGGCGCCGCCCCCAGCCTCGCCACCGGCGGTTCGTTCACGTGGCAGAAGCACGAAGCGTTGCCGACCACGTTATAGCTACTGTTGCCGGTGATGTCCGAGGCGTTGTTCTGCGCCCGCGGTCCGGGGTCGGGCCGATTGAAGTACGTCCTCACGTTGAGGTCGGTCAGCGTTTGGCCCGCGGCAACGTCCTCGGCGTTGCTGTCCGAGAGCTCGATCCGGATCACTCCCGAAGCCGTGTCATAGCTTCCAGAGTCAGCATCGCCGAGCTTGACGGGTGTATTGGCGTTGGGATTTGGGTTCGTCGGATCGAGCGGCACCCCGAAGTTCCCGTACTCGAAGCTCATCGCACCGGTCGCGTTGGTCCTCATCGCCACATAGCGCCGATCGAAGTTCTGATCCGGGTTCAGCCGGTGCCAGATGATGAACCACTGGCTGTTCGGCGGCGGCGAGGGCAGGGTCGGTGGCGCCACCCTCATCGAGAACACCAGCTTGCTCACGCCGGGACCCAGGTAGGGTTCGCCGATGAAGAGCTGCCTGATGTTCACGCTGCCGTCGGGCGGCGTGTTCTGCCCCGCGTCGGCATCAGTGCCGTCGGGATTGAAGTCGCTGATCACCCTGAGGTACGGCTCTCGCACGGATTCATGGCCGGAGTGGTGGGGATGACGTCCCGGCAATAGGGACCCTCGCCTTGGGAATTCTCCGCGGTGATGCGATAGGTGTGCTGGGCCGCGATTGACTGTCTCGGAGTAGCTGGTCCCGGCGACCGTCGCGATCGGCTCGAACGGCTGACCGGCCGCGCTACGGCGGTAGAGGTGGTACGCGCTGATCGGCGCGCCACCATCGTCCGGCGGCTCCCGTCGACAAGTTGACGACTCGGTCGATCTGGCTTCCGGTCAGAGCGGGCGCGTCTGGGAGTTCTGCGGCTCCACCGGATCGAAGGCGGCGAACATGCGCTTGCCGCCGCTCTGCCGTGTGATCGTTGCGTCCGCGGTAAAGGAGTTCGGCGGTCCGTTCACGCAACCGCCGCACGCAGCCGTCGTCCCAGCCGACCAGCACGCGGCCTTCCTTGTCGATGCCCGCGTCGAAGAAGTCGAGCATGTTGCGGCAGTCTCCGTCGCCGCAGATGCCGCCCCGCTGGATGGGATCGCCGGGAGTGGCGTTGACCGTTGTCCAGGTCTGGCCGCCGTCGAAGGTGCTCGAGATGTAGAGATACCAGACGCCGGGGAAACTGGGATCGGTGTCTGTCCCGTCGGTGGTCGTGCCGTAGTAGGCGAACGCCGCGCGCCCGGTGGTGACGCCGCCGTCCCCGGCAACGATCGCCGGGAAGGCGGCTTTCTGTGATGCCGAGCGCCGCGCCGACGTCCTGATCATGGATCCACGTCTGACCCTTGTCGTGGACACCGCCACGCGCGCGGCCGTCCGCCGCGCGATAGCCGAAGTAGACGCTGCCATCGGTGGCGATGGCGACCGATGGATCCCATTCCTGATCCAGCCCATTGCTGGTCGAGCCGGTGACGAGCCGAACGTGCCACGTCAGCCCGTTGTCCTCCGAGACAATGACCCCTGATTGCCGTCGGCATGAAACGGCAGCGATCCCGCGCATCCCTTGTTGGGAATGTAGGCGGTGCCGTCCGGCCCCACCTTGATGTGCCCGTGCAGTCCCACACAGTCTGCGTACGTGAAGGCCACCACACCGGGGAGGAACGTGACCCCACCGTCCAGGCTAACCGAGCACGTCGCGTCGGGAATGCACTGGGAGCAATAGTAGATGGCGTTGGGGTAAGTCCCGCTCAGAGGCGCATGGAAGGGGCCGCCGCCGAACGTCTGGTGGTCGATGCACGAGGGCAATCCGGAACCCTCGCTCGGCATGAAGTGGTCGCCGTCATCGTCGGTGAAGTCGGTGGTGCTGCCCGCCGGCGTGAGTCCCTCGAGCTGCGACACGAAGGTTCGGCCGGTCAGCTTGTCCGTGTAGAGGATGGGATCGCCGAAGACCCGCGGTGTGCTGGCCGTGAGGAGCGGCTTTTGGCGCCAGTCTGCGAGCGCGGGAGACTGGCAGTCGTCGAAGATGACGCTGAGCATGTAGGCAAGAAGCCGCCGAAGTAGTTCGCGGTGCCCCGTTCGGTATCGGACCGTTGCTGTTGCTGAAGATCCGTTCGGAGCTCCAGTTGATCCCGATGCTCGGCTCGCCGGCATCGTCCCCGGATCCTGGAGGCGAGACGTAGTTGAAGTATCTCGGGGTGCCGGGGAGTGGCGGTTGCGAGGCGCGGAGGAGTTGCCGCGATGGCGGCTCCGCACGCTAGTGCCGTGATTCCGGCCATGAGCGTCGCGGCATGCGAGGGTTTGATCATGGCGACACCTTTCCTGGAGGTGGTCATGCAACCAGAACCACGCCCGGCCCAGATCGAGGCCGGACCACCCCCCGGTGTCGAGCGAAATCATACATGAGCCCGCTTGACCTGGGCCAGACCTGAGTGGGCAATGGAACGCCGTCACCCCGGTCGCGGAACGCCTCCCCTCACTCCCCGAGCCTCGACTGCGGGCCTAGTGCGGAATGCACGATGCCCGTTGACTTCTGTTCCCGCGGATACCCGCGCAAGTCACTGACGATCACCGATCGGGTGCGAACGCGGATGGCCCCCGAATTGCTCCGGGGCTTGCCATTCTGAATTCCAGGAACATGCGCGTCACGGCGGCCACTCCACCTGGACAACAAGAGACGTCCCATGAGATCTCAAATCCCCATGGCAGAGTTCCTCCGCCGGTTAACGGTTTTCCTTGGTGCGATGGCCTGGCCGGGGATCGCCTCCGCCCGCGAAATCATCGTGGCACCTTCCGGCGGGGACTTCACCACCGTCACGGCGGGCGTCAACGCCGCCCAGGCCGGCGACATCATCACCGTGCGGGCCGGGACCTCATTACGAAGCCGTCTCGTTCGGCCGCAGTGGCTCGGCCGTCGCCGGTTTCATCACCCTGCAGGGTGAGCCCGGGGCCATTCTGGACGGCAATGGGGGTTCCGGACAGGGCATCACCATCAACAGCAGGAACTACATCAGGGTCGTCGGCATGACGGTGCGGGAACTTCAAGGGCAGCGGCACGCCCATGGGGATCAGCGTGGAAGGCAGCTCGAGCTTTGTCGAGCTTCGCAACAACCTCATCCACAACATTGAAAACCCCAACGGCAACGCCCACGGCGTCGCCTTCTATGGCAGCGCCGCCACGCCGATGGCCAACATCGTCGTCGAGGGCAACGAGATCCGGAACTGCCGGCTAGGCCAAAGCGAAGCCTTGGTGCTGAACGGCAACATCGACGGGTTTGTAGTGACCGGAAACATCGTTCACGACAATGACAACATCGGGATCGACTTCATCGGTTTCGAGGGCACGGGCCCAGCGGCCCAGGATCAGGCCCGCAACGGCGTCTGCGTGGACAATGTCGTCTACAACATCAGCTCGGCCACAAACCCCACCTACGGCGGGAGAGATCCGCGGACGGCATCTACGTAGACGGCGGCCGCGACATCGTCATCGAGCGCAACAAGGTCGACAACTGCGACATCGGCATCGAGGTCGCCAGCGAGCACTTGCGGGAAGACCACGAGCAACATCACGGTGCGCAACAATTTCATCTCGCGAGGCTACCTCGGCAACATCCTCATGGGAGGTTACGCCGCGAACCGGGGCAACGCACTCAACGTGATCGTGGTCAACAACACCACCTACCAGGGCACCAACGGTGAAATCGAGCTGCAGAACAACTGCGACGGGATCACGATCAAGAACAACATCCTCTATGCGCGAACGGGTCAGTCGTACGTCTCCCAGAGCGGAGGCAACAACACCAACATCATGGTCGGGAGCAACATCTACTTCGGCGCCAGCATCACGTCGCCAGGGCCGTTCCCGGACCTCCTCGCGCGCTTCGTCAATCCCCTCTTGATTGGCCCGCCCGCGGACCTGCACCTGCTGGTGGGCTCGCCCGCCATCGACGCCGGGATCAACCTGGGCAACGACGCCCAGGGCCAGCCCTCTCGGGTGTCTCGGACATCGATGGGCGGCCCCGCGTCCATGGGATCTCCGTCGATATAGGAGCCCACGAGTTCGCCATTGGAGGGCCGGACACGGTACCGCCGGCGGCTGTGACCGATCTGAGTGCCCCATAGGCGGTGTCGTCTGCTTCCGACGGGTTTCCCGTCAGCACCCTCTCGGTTGGTGATGACAACGCTGCGGGGCTACGCGACAGCACCTTCGTGGCCCACCCGGACCCGACGTTATTTACCTGAAACGCGAGTCAGGTGTTTCCCCGAGTCGCGCGCCTGGTCCGGGTCGCGATGCGTCCGCCTCGCCCCGCCAATGTCGGGCTGCCGATGCGATTGCACCTCCGGAGTGCATCGCGATGCCGCGGATCCGGTCGAAACGCCGGTGACGATGGCCGCAGCCACGCGCACTTTTGATTGCCGAAGTGTGTGGCGAGAGGTGTATCTTTTTAAATCGTGATGGATGAACGCAACCAAGGGAACGCGGCCCATCGCAAAGGAGGACATACCGTCATGGCCATCGCCGAACTCCGTAAGGACTCCAAACCGACCTCCGAGTCCACCGCCAGGCTCCTCCGGGAGCTGGTCTCGCACCTGGCTGACAACCGCACGCAGCTGCGCGAGGAATGGATCCGGCGTATTACGGAGGCGCGCCTGCTCCAGGCGATGACGAACGAGGAGATCTTCGCCGAGGCGACATCCGTGTACGACACGTACGTCGAGGCGCTCAAGACCCGAACGCTCGAGACGCTCCAGGCCTACGCACAGAACCTCTCCGAGCGCATCATCCCGCGGGGCGTGGACACGGACGAGGTGGTGGGCATCGTGTTGTTGCTGCGCGACGTCCTCGCCCGCTCGCTGTTCTCCAAGTATCAATCGGGAGCATTGAACGACGTGCTCGATACCTACGAGCCGGCGGCGAACGCCATCGCCATCACGGTCGCGGTCGGTTTCGTTCGCGAGCGCGAGCGCATCATCCGCGAGCAGCAGGAGGCCATCCGCGAGCTCTCGACACCGGTGCTTCAGGTACGCGAGCGGCTGCTCATCCTCCCGATCATCGGGCTCATCGACCCGCTGCGAGCCCGACAGCTCACCGAGCAGCTGCTTGCGCGCGATTCGCGCCAACCGCGCGAAGGTCGTGGTCATCGACATCACCGGCGTCGCGGCCATGGACGCCGCGGTCGCCAATCACTTGGTGCTCACCGTGGAGTCGGCGCGCCTGCTGGGGGCGCGCGTGATCGTCACGGGGCTGTCACCCGAGATCGCCCAAACACTCGTGAACATCGGTGTGGACCTCGGGAAGATGAACACGGTGGGCGATCTCCAGGGGGGCATCGAGGAGGCCGAGCGCTTGCTGGGATACAAGGTGATGCCAGTGGGCGAGCCGGAGCCCGCCTGAGCACGCACCGGAGTGCTCCCGGTGTGAGGAGTCGTTAGCGTGCAAGTCCCAATCCTCAAGCAGGGTCCCTACCTCATCGCGACCATCCAGTCGGCGCTGACCGACGCCGACATCGTGCAGCTCCGCGACGCGCTCGTGGAACAGGTGGGGCGCTTTCGCGCGCATGGTGTGATCATCGACGTGACAGCTCTGGACGTCATGGACTCCTTTGCCACCGGCACGCTGCAAGACATCGCGCAGATGGTGCGCCTGCGCGGCGCGGATACGGTGATCGTCGGAATTCAGCCCGATGTGGCCTTCGCCATGGTGCACATGGGGCTGACCCTGGAAGGGTCACCACGACGCTCGATCTCGAGGAGGGACTGGACCATCTTGACCGCACATCCAAGACAGCATCCCGTCGATGAGTCCCTCGAGATCCCTCAAGAGATCTGCGTGGTCGTGGCATCGGACCACGACATCGTCGCGCGCGCGCATGCGGGGGCGCGCGATGGCACTGGAGATAGGCTTTCCGTCGACCATCGCGACGATCGTCGCGACGGTCATTTCAGAGCTGGCGCGCAACATCCTGCAATACACGAAGGGCGGGGAGATCCAGATCGCGCCTCTCGAACGTGGGGATCGCCGCGGGCTGGTCATCGTGGCGCGACCACGGGCCAGGCATCGCCGACATGGCGCGGGCGATGGAGGACGGCTACTCGACCTCCGGCCGGCTCGGGCTCGGACTCCCGGGTGTCCGCCGCCTGATGGACGAGTTCGAGCTCAGCTCCAGCGTCGACCATGGGACAACAGTGGTGGTGAAGAAATGGAACCAATAACGACGCAGCAAGTGGAATGGGCGGTGGCCTCGTGCCCCTTGGACCCCGGCGAATCGGGAGACGCCTTCATGGTGCGCCCGCTCCCGGGCGCGACGCTGTTGAGCGTGGTGGACGGGCTGGGGCACGGTCCCGCGGCCGCGGTTGCCGCACGACGGGCGCTCGATCTGCTGTCGGCGCCCGATGTCGGAGATCCTGTGGCCACTCTGCGGCGCTGCCATGAAGGGCTCAAGGCGACGCGCGGTGTGGTCCTCACCGTGGCCTGGGTGGACCCTTCCAGCGACGCGATGACGTGGCTGGCGGTGGGCAACGTTCAGGGAGTGCTCCTGCACGTCAACGGCGACGGGGCGACGACGAGACGGCCGCTGGTGGGTTCGGGTGGCGTGGTGGGACACCTGCTTCCCCGCCTGCGCGTGACCCAGTCGGCGATCGTTCCGGGCGACGTCATCGTGCTCGCGACCGACGGCATTCGCGCGGACTTCGCCGACCACCTCGACCCGGGAGACTCCCTCCAGCAGGTGGCGGACACGATTCTGGCTGGGCACCGCACCGGTGCGGACGACGCGCTGGTTCTTGTGGCCCGCTACCAGCGAGAGATCGAGGTGAACCACCGGCTCGCGGCCATCGAGGATCGCTGTGCGCGTGCGTTGCGCCGGCATCTCGTTGCCGGGGACGAGCTGACGCTCCACGAGGCGTACGAGTTCGGCCGATCCGCGCTCGATGAAGGGGTGGGCGTCATGGACATGGCACTGATCCTGTGGCACGCCGTGCATGCGCAACGCCCGACTTCGCCCGGGATCCGCAACGCGCGCGACGCGTCGAGGCGTTTCTCGTCGAGAGTCTCTCGCCTTTCGAGATGGCCCATCGAGGCGCATGCGAGGCCAGCTACCTCACCTGGCGGCGGCTCGACGAACGCCGCGAGGAGCTAGCGTGCGTCGGGTCGCCCGCGAGCTGCACGATCAGGCCGGGCAGCTGCTCGCCGACCGTGTACCTGTCGCTCGACGGGCTGCGCTCACGCCTCGCCCCCGAAGGCGAGCAGGACTTCGCCCGGCTCGTGGAGATCCTGGACCAGGTGGAAGTCGAAATCCGTCGCGTGGCGCACGAGCTGCGCCCGCTTATCCTCGACGACCTCGGACTGGTCCCCGCCCTACGCTTCCTGGGCGAGGGCGTCGCGCGGCGATCCGGCGTCGCGATCGACGTGTCCGGCTCCACCGACGGGCGTCTGCCGCCGCGAGTCGAGACCGAACTCTACCGCACGGCGCAGGAGGCGCTGTCGAATGTCGCGCGGCACTCCGAGGCGTCGCGCGCCGTGATCGGGTGTGTAGAACCGAACGCGAGCTGCGATTCCGGATCCACGACGACGGGTGCGGTTTCGACCCCGCCCATGCGCCGTCTCGGACAAACCTCGTGGCTTGGGTCTGGTTGGCATCCGCGAGCGGCTCGCCCCGCTCGGCGGGGCGATGGAGGTCCACTCCGGGCCGCGGAAGGGACCGAGCTGTTGATCCGCATCCCACTCGAGGTGTCACATGCCTACGCGCATCCTGCTGGCGGATGATCACGCTCTGTTCCGGGAGGGGCTGAAGGCCCTGCTCGTCCCCAAGGAGTTCGAGGTGGTGGCCGAGGCCGGCAGCGGCCACGACGCGATTCGACTCGCGCGCCAACATCTGCCCGACGTGGCGATGATCGACATCAGCATGCCCGGGCTCAACGGCGTGGACACTGGCGCGCGAGATTCTCCGCGCCTCGCCCCGCAGCAAGGTGATCGTGCTCACCATGCACAAGGATCACGCCTACCTGGCGGAAGCTCTCAAAGCGGGGGCGCACGGCTACATCCTCAAGAGTCGAGGCGCCGGGGAGCTGCTCGAGGCGCTTCGAGAGGTGGTGCGCGGCGAGCATTTCCTGAGCCCCGGGCTCTCGCGCGCGGTCGCGGAATCGTACCTCGGTGCAGAGTCGCGGGCCGCGAGCCCTTGTCCCCACGCGAGCGCCAGGTGCTGCAGCTCATCGCCGAGGGCATGACGACGAAAGAAATTGCCGCCACGCTCTTCATCAGCTTCAAGACTGCCGAGTCCCACCGGCAGCGCATCATGGGCAAGCTGGATATCCACGAGACCGCGAGTCTCGTGCGGTACGCGATCCGCAGCGGCCTGACCCAGCCTTGATGTAGACACCGGCCGGGACGGCAGCGTCCCATCCGGTCTTTCCCCGCCCGCGTTTAAGGGGCGACTCCTACTATCCGACAGCACGCCCGCGTGACTAGCCTCTCTTGTGGCTCCGGTCACTCGATGCCGCCGCAGACGACCGGGGCGGAAGGGCGTGCATGTCGACGAGTAGGGTTGAAGCTTCCCGAGATTGATACACGTGCCCCGTTCCATGGTGTTCACGCTGCCCGGCTCGGGCTCCGCGGCGGCAGGTCTCTCTGAGCGATGCTTGCGGGTGGCACGCTCCATGGCCGCTCGGCTCGAAGGGACCCTTCGCATGACGGCATTGTGCGAGCCTGCTGGGTCCGCTCGTCGAGATTCAGGCTTCGCTCTTGTGCGCCGGCCTCCGGCTGCAGGTGATCTTCAGGAACCGTCCCACCGAAACGGACCCCGCCGTGGGCGAGTTCGTGCGTCCGCTCGTGCTGGTGTCGTCAGAGGAGCGCATTGCCTTGCGGCCGCGCCGGGCCGTGCGGGGGATCCCCGAGCGGGCTTCGGTGTCGATCCAGCTCGTCGACCGTGATGGCGCAGCACTCGCCGACGCCCAGGAGACGGAAGCATGCGTGGACGGCACGCACGCGTTCCAGATCCCGTGCCGGGTGGGCCTCACCTCGATGGTGTGGTTCGCCGCACGGGATTGGTCGGAGCGCGGCCCACGCATCGGCGTGAGCGGCGAAGTGATCGTTCCCCGTGGGGTGGCCGCCCGTCTGGCGTTCCAGCCGTTGGCGGATGAGCGGCGCCGGGGCGGCGGTTTCGCGACGGAGCTGTGGCTCGCGCGGCCGGGAACGGCCTGGATCATCTCCGAGAGGATCCTAGAAAGCGGTTCTCCGCAGCATGCCTGGGTCTTCGCGCGGTTCGCCGAGGGTGGCGAACGCCGGACCGGCGGCGAGGAGATGGTTGGGCACTGCGTCACCCCGTAGTGGCCGGCATCTACCCGACAGTCGATTCAAGGCTTCTACCAATCGAAACGACAACGCACGCGCCATACGATTCTGATGGTTCGGAGGTGACGTTCACCAAGACTCCGAGACGAAGGAGAACCACAGATGACTACCAAGACATCACGAGCATCGATGCTCGTCATCCTGCTGGCCACCGCAACGACGATGCTCGCGTGCGGCCACGAGGCGTTCGCTCAGCTTCCTCTGCCCGGGCTCCTCCGCCTCCGTCGCCGCCGCCGTTGCCGTTGCCGTTGCCGACCCTTCCGCCACTCCCGAGCCTGGGGCCTCCGGCGTTGCCCAGGATTCCCTCGCTACCCCAGGTCTTGCCGTCGAACGCGCCCGGGAATTCGGGCTCGACCGAGCTGCCGGTCACGTCGGCGACGCTGGACGCCAAGATCCTGATCGTTTCCGCCGACGGGACCGAGCCCGTGCTCGGGGCGATCCGTCAGGCGGCGGATTACGAAGGCATTCCGTACACGCTGTACATCGCGAACCGAACCCCGGGCGGGTTCACGCCGTCGACGTTGTCCGATGGCGACCGCCACGCGTTCTACCAGGGCATCGTGCTCACAACGGGGACCCTGGCGTACAACAACGGAGGGACGTGGACCAGCGCCTTCAACACGTCGGAATGGCAGACCCTGTGGGACTACCAGGCCAAGTACCGGGTCCGCACGGCGATCGCCTATGCGTTCCCGACGGCGGACTTGGGCTACGGCCCCGCCACCGGAGTCGATGCCACGACAACTCCAATCTCCGCTTCGCTGACGTCGACGGGCCGCACCATGTTTTCTTACGTGAACGCGGCGAATCCGATTGTCATCACCAGGGCATGGACCTACCTGGCCCCGGCGGCGGGAACCGGAACGAACGTGCTCTTGAACGATCCGCAACAGCACGCGCTCGCACTGGTCAAGACCTATCCCGACGGCCGCCAAGTGCTTTCCACGACGTTCGATGGAAACTTCTTCCTGATCCACAGCCTGGCGCTCTCGCACGGCGTCATGAACTGGGTGACGGAGGACTGTTCCTGGGAGAACGCCACGTCAACATGGCGCCGCAGATCGACGACATCTTCATCGACAACGACCTCTACGGGGTGGGATCTACCGCATCAACGCGGTCGACTGGGGAGCAGTCGTCGCCTGGCAAACTCAGAAACGTCAGCAATCCCAGACGTCGGACCTGCTTCTCCACATGGCGTTCAACGGCGAGGGCACGACCGGGACCTACAGCCCTGACCTCCTCACCCCAGCCGTGGACCTCACGGACTCCGAATTCCCGTGGATCAATCACACGTTCAGCCACGAGAACCTGGATGCCGTCAGCTACGACGTTGCCTACCGTGAGATCACGCGCAACAACCAGATCGCCGCCTCAATGGGATTCACGGATTACGACCGAAGGGCGATGGTCACGCCCGACGTCTCTGGCCTCAAGAATCCGGAGGCCATGAGCGCCGCGTACGACGCCGGCATACGATTCCTTATTACCGATACATCTCAACCTGGACAGGACAACCCGACCCCACAAGCCGGTATCTACAACTGGTCGGAGCCGGGCATCCTCATGGTCCCCAGGCGGCCGGTCAATCTCTTCTACAACGTGACCACGCCCACAGAGTGGACGAACGAGTACAACTCCCTCTACCGCAGCTTCTGGGGACGAGATCTCACCTACAGCGAGATTCTCGACAAGGAGTCCGACGTCCTGCTGCAGTATCTGCTGCGGGGCGAGATCGATCCCTGGATGTTCCATCAGGCGAACCTGCGCGCCTATGACGGCGTGCACTTCCTGCTCGGGGATCTGCTCGATCGCACGCTGGAGAAGTACAGCAGGATCTTCGTCCTGCCGCTGCGCACCAAGACACTGGCCGCCCTGGGCGAGTGGACCAAGGCTCGCATGCAGTACAACACAGGCGGGAATCCGGTGTTCGTTCGTGCCCGATCAAAGGACAATGACGATCACCGCCACCCAAGCCGCCGTCGTGCCTGTCACCGGACTGTGCGCCGAGTCGTCCGAAAACTACGGCGGGCAGTGCATCAGCCACATCTCGCTCGGCGCCGGGCAGACCCGCACCTTCACCATCAATTCGCCAACCGCGGCGGTCGCGGGCGGCCCGAGCGTGGACTCGCCCACGGACAACCCGGCGCAGGCCGACGGCCCGAGGTCCGGTGTGGCGCTGAGTGCCTCCGTTTCCCAACCCGCTGCATCGCGAGGGCACGCTCAGCTTCCGCACGACGAAGCTCGGGTTCGCGAGAGTTCGCGTCTACGGCCCCACCGGACGCCTGGTCGGACGTTGATCGACGAGCCCAATCTCTCGCCTGGATCCCACGCCGTCGGGCTCGAAGGTCTTCGCACCGGCGAAGAGCTTCCGTCGGGCGTCTACTTCTATCGGATCGAAGCGTCGGAAGGCACGGCGAGCGGACGATTCGCGGTGGTGAGTAGCCCTGAAGACCACGACACGGAATCAACGCGCCGAGCACCTTCCGGCGGCCTCCTGCGGCGGAGCCCAGCGATGCGATCTGAGAGATCGTGGAGCAACATCATCGCCCCTTGGCGCTCCGTTCGCGGGAGGCTGACTGGAGCCAGTGCTCGCTCTCGCGTTGATCGCCGCGGGCGAGCCGGGGTGGGGTCAGCCTCGGCCCGCGCCGTCCGAAACTCTCGAGCGTGCGGCGGCCATGCTCCAGGCGCGAGAGTTCGAGCAAGCGTCCGACACGCTGCGTCGACTCCTCTCGGTCGATCCGGCGAACCGCCGCGCGAAGGAGATGCTCGCGTTCGCCCTCGAGTCGATGGGTGATCTCGAAGAGGAGCATCGGGTGCGGGCCGGCCTGGCTGCGGAGTTCCCCAACGACGCGCACATTCAGACCGACTACGGGAAGGGTGCTGGAGCGCTCGGGGACGAAGGCGCGGCGCTTCGAGCGTATCGTCGCGCGCGGCAGCTCAGTGCGGATGGGTCGGCCCCGCAGCTCGACGCGGCGATCGAGCGGATGAGGGGCCGGACCACCATGGAGGTCGGGACCCCGTGCTCGCGCTGATGTCCGATCCCGATGCGGCCGCGACATCGGTGCAGGCCGGCGCCGCGTTCCCGTTCGGCTCCGGTGACCATGTGGCGCTTCTTGGCCGGCACTACGCCGCACACGCAAGCGGCCATCCCGATGCGACGACGGCCTCCGACGTGCTCGCCCTGACCCTCGTACGGCGTCACGGGACCGGTGCGTACTGGACGGTGGGCCCGCGCCTTCACCTGGTCTCGCCGCGGGGCGGTGCGCCAAAGATCTCGGCGTCGGAGGCGCGTTCACGGGACAAGCGCCGTTCGGCCCGTCGTTCGAAGGCGGGTGGAAGGTCGAGGCCGAAACGCCCTGGGACGAGGCCGCGGTGACGGTGCTTCACGGCGGGCGGACCACGGGCGCCGAGGGACATCTGTATTCGCACCTGTTCTCTCAGCGCCTGCTTCTCCAGGCCGGAGCTGAGACGGCGCCAGCTCTCGATTCTCGCCGCGGGTCCTCAGTCGACGGACCGCCCCGGGCCTGGCAGTCCCTGGGCGTCGCCGGCGCCGACGTCGTCGTGTGGCGAAAACCCAATGCGGCGTTACGGAGCGAGATGTTCGACGAGACGCTGATCGCACCCACGACGATGTCGTCCGCCCTGACCCTGGCCTACCGCCACTACGAGCTCTTCACCCAGACGACGCCCCAGTTCAGCACGATCATCGGACTCGCTCCGCGGTTCAGTCGACGAGGCGTCCGCTGCCGCGACGCTGGTTTCGTCACGTGGCGACGTGGGACTGGCGATGAGCGCCGGTCTCGCTCCGCGACGCCGCACGCGAGGCCAGGACGTGGAGGGCCGGCGGGGGCTTGATCTGGGCGCCGAAGCCCAGGACCCGTTTCGCGCTCGAGTACGAGGAGGCCAGCGAAGTGGCCACGGGGCTGGTCGGCCGGCGCCGGGCAGGATGGTTGAGCGTCCATGTCGATCTCTAGACCCCGCTCGTCGGATTCGGCCCGAGTTGAGGCGCGCGCTCGAGGCGCTCGGGCTGGCGGTCGTGCTTGCCTTCCTCCCCGAGCTGGTCCGGGCACGCACCGGCGTCGTCATCGAGCCGCACCCGGCATGGATCGCCGTGCTCGTCCTCGCCGCACGGGACGGGAGCGGCGGATTCTTCATGGGCCTGATCGCGACGGCCATCGCCGTCACCGCCGCAACGGCGTTCACGGGCAGCAGTCTCGCCGTGTCGTGGAGCCGCCTCGACTCCGGACCGAACTTGATCGCGTTCGGCGCGTGCCTGACCGTCTCCTGGTTTGCCTCGTGGCATGTGCGACGTCAGGAAGATCTTCGTGAGCGCCTGCGCACGCTCTCCGACCGAGTCCGCCGGAGCCGACGCGACCATCGCCGCCCTTCGCGACGTGGTCGCGACCCTGCGAGCGCGAGTCGATCGCACGTCGGCTTCGCTGTCCTTCCTGCGCGACGTCGCGTCGCGCCTGGAGGAAAGGATCCTGTCGCCGCCGCCGAAGCGGCGGTCGATCTCGCGCTCGCGCGAACCGGAGCCGGCGCCGCGGCGATCAAGGTGGGCATGGGCCGATTCCAGCGGCTCCTCGCCGTTCGGGACGCGAGGGGGCCGAGGCGTTCGCACCTCTGGCGGTTCGCGACGCCGACGTCACGGTGCCGATCCGCAACCTGAACGATCAGGTCGGCGTCATCGCGCTGTGGGGATCCCTGGCTCGGAGCTCGACGATGCGACGACGCACGATCTGGCGGTCATCGCGTCATGGTGCGTTCCGGCGCTCGCCATTGCCGCCTGGCGACCGCGGGACGCAGCGAACTGCATCCGGAGGGCCATGTGATGTCGGCAACGATGATCCGGTTGATTCCGTCCTCCGATCGGGAGGACCGCCCGTGCACGACGGCGCTCCTCGTCGCGTGCGTCGCATGCGCCGTGGTCGATGCCGATCGCGGTCGGCATCCTGTTGTTCGGCACGCCGCTCGCGCCGTGGCTCAAGGGCCCGGCGGCGGCGGTCTCGCACGGCGCAGCAGTCCTCCTCTTGTTCGGCACATCCCGCGCACAACCGAGCCGCCGGTGGCTTTCCGTCGCGGCCGTGCTGGCCGTCCCGTTCGTCGGGGCCGCCGTCGCCGCCGCGATCTGCGCCACGAGGTCGCGGCTTGGCCGCCAGGAGCCTCGCATGGAGGCGCCTCGGCGACTGGCGCTCACGGTGGACGCGCTGCAGCGACTCGGCGGCGGACTTTCGCCCTGCGACGCGCTCGACTGTGGTGACGAGGAGCAGCGCCGCGCCGCGCTATCGTCACTCTCGCGGCGAGGCGACCCCGAGGCCATCGCGTTGTTGCGCCGAACGGCGGCGGGCGCCGATCCGGACCTGGCGCTCTCCGCCGCGCTGACGCTGGACCAGATCCGCGAGCGCGGCGAGCGCAAGGTCGATTCGAGGATCGCGCCGAGGTCCGATATGGCTCGGGCTGAGGCCCAAGGCCGGGTGGAAGACGCAGATGTCTGCCTCGTGCTGGAGGACCTACCCGTACGTGAAGGGCGGCGTGTCCACGTGGGTCCACGATCTGATCGGCGGCCTGCCGGAGCTTCGCTTCGCCCTGGTGCACGTCGGTCCGGAGCGGGGAACCTACACGCGAAGGCTGTACTCCCCGCCCGCCAATGTCGTCGCCTTGTCCGACCTGTACTGTCGCGAGCCGCTCGTCCGCGGAAGCGATGCGGACGCCCGTCGGCGAGCGGCTCATGCGAGCGCCACCGCCATGCGCGTGCGCGCCGATCCTCCCGTGTAGCTTGACGGCATTCGACGGTTGCACGTCGAGGACGACGTCGACGCGTCGCTGCTCGACGATCTCGCCAGCGGCGATCTGTCGGTCGGCGCGTTTCTCCACGGCCGCGCCACCTGCGAGGTGATGACGGAACTCTGCGACCGGTTGGCTCCCGGCGCCTCGTTTCTGGATTTCTTCTGGCACTTTCGAGCCGATGCATCTGCCGCTCGTGCGCCTGCTCAGTGCCGAGGCGCCGTCGGCGGCCTTGTACCACTCCGTCTGCACCGGCTACGCGGGGATCCTGGCGGCGGTGTGGAGTCACCGAGCCGGCCGTCCCTTCCTCCTGACCGAGCACGGCATCTACTCGCGCGAGCGCAACCTCGAGCTGGAACGGGCGACCTGGTTGCGCGGCGCCCGCGACGGCCGGCCCTCGGACGAAACCGATGGAACGATCGACGATGCGACGGTCGCGGCGCTGCGCACGATGTGGGTGCGCTTCTTTCGCGCACATTGGCGCAGCTGTGCCTACATCCAGGCTTCGAGCGTCGTCTCCTTGTGCGAGGTCAGCCGAAAGAGGCAGATCGCCGATGGCGCTCCGGCCGCCCGCACGCTCATCGTCCCCAACGGCATCGACCTCGAGGCGTTCCATGCGCGGAGTTCGGGCGACGCCTCTCGACCCACGGAGCGCCGCCGGGTTAGGGTCGGCTTCGTGGGCCGACTCGTGCCGATCAGAGGACATCGTCACGCTCATTCGCGCGTGCTCCCTGGCGTTGCAGGTCGTCGAGGTCGACGTGCGCATCTTCGGCCCGATCGACGAGGACCCGCACTACGCCCGTCGCTGCCGACGCCTGGTGGCGAAGCTCGGCCTCGAGGGCGCGATTCGGTTCGAAGCGTCGCGGCCGGTCGAGCGCATCTACCCCGAGATCGACATGCTGGTGCTGACCGAGCTTCAGCGAAGGGCAGCCGCTCGTCATTCTCGAGGCCAGCGCCGCGGGGATTCCGGTGATCGCCTCCGATGTCGGCGCGTGTCGCGAGCTGCTCGAGGGGCGGGATGACGACGATCGGCGGATCGGCCCGAGCGGCATCGTGACACGGCTCGCCGGCCCCCGAGGAGACCGCGGCGGCGATCGCTCGACTCGCCCGGGACTCTGAGCTACGTCACACCATGGGCGCCGCGGGTCAGCGCCGCGTGGCCGCGTACTATCGGGAAAGCGCCACCGTGTCGACGTACCGGGCGCTCTACACGGCGGGACCATGGCAGGAATCGGCTGGCGCCTCGAGCGCCTGATCGATCAAGGAGTCACCGGAGCCATTGCCGCCTACGCCACGGGCGCGGCGGTGATGGCCCTGCCGTGGGTGCTGACCACGGCGGTGCTCGTCTCCGCTCCCGGCGGTCATCGGCCGGAGCATGGCGGACCTCACCACCGCCGGGACCGTCGTGAACGTCGCTTACGCGGTCGCGCTGCTCGTGGCCGGTCCGGTTCAAATCGTCGTTTCCCGGTACGCCGCGGATCGCTTCTACGAGGGACGGCTCCGCGCGATCGCGGCGCCCGATCTGTCGTGGGCTCGGGACCGACGTTCCTGATCTGTGCGGTCACCGCCGCCGGCGCGCTCCTCGCGCTGGGCCTGCCGCCGAGCGCCGCCGCGTGGGGCGCGGCGCTTTCCGGCCGCGGTCGGTGCTCAGTGGACCGCGTTGTCGGTCGGCAACGGACTCTGCTCGCCCGGCCTCGTGCTCGGCTGCCGTGGGCTCGGGATCAGCGCTGAGCTTTCTCCTCGCGGCCCTGCTCGTCGCCGGCGCCGGGCTGGGCCTCTCGGGATACCTCTTCGGCATGATCACGGGTCAGACCCTCACGCTCGTGATCCTGCTCGTCGGCATCCTTCCGAGCGCTTCCCGACGAAGTCCGACGAGAGGGCCAGGCTTCTGCCCGCGTTTCGCGACTACGGCGCGCTCGCCGCGGCCGGGCTCGCCTTCAACGCTTCCCTGTGGGTCGACAAGCTCGTCGCCTGGTGGCTGGTCGGCGGCGAGACGGCGGCGCTGCACGCCGAAGCATCGACGATCGCGTGGTTCTCGACCATTCCCTTGCCTGGCGTGGGTATTCGTGGAGGTGGAGACCAGGTTTCACCGGCGCTTTCGAAGAGTTCTACGCGGCCTTGGAGGGCGGTGCGCCTCTCGCCGAGCTTCGTCGCGGCGAGCGAACCCTCGTGGACGAGGCGGCACGGCTCCTGCGTGGAGCCATCTACGTCCAGGCGGGGGTGACCGTCTTTCTGCTGTTTGCCGCGGATCCATGGGCTCATGGGCTGAGGCTGCCGGCCGAGGCGATCCTTCCCTACCGGCTCCTGCTCGTCGCATCCGGCGCGCAGGCCATCGGCCTGCTCGGTCTCATTCTCCTCTACTACTTCGATCTCCGTCGCAGCGCCTGCCTCGCCGCCGTGGGTCTCCTGCTGGGGATCACGGCGTTCACCGTGGCGGCATCGGTGTCAGGTTCCCGCCAAGCATCGGAACGGCCGCTCGGCTGTTCGCTCGGTGCGGTCCTGACCTGGCGTCGCGTCTTTCGCGGCGTGAGCGGCGTGCTTCAGCACACGTTGCTCGGTCAGCCCCACGGTGTGGGTGCAGGGAAACCCGGGCGAACAGGAGTTCGCACTAACCTTCGAGCCGCAGCTGCGGGTCATCGATTTCCTTCGCCTCTTCGCGCGGGTCGAGGGATTCCAAGTTGTGAACCCCAGCGCCGAGGAGTCGGACGGGGCGGCGGCCGGCCTCGGTCTTGTCGAGCAGACCGACTGCGCGCTCGGCGATTTCGTCCGGATCGCTCGTCGCCTCGTGGGAATGGCTTCGCGTGATGGTGGTGAAGTCGCTGTAGCGGACCTTGATCGTCACGGTGCGCGCGACGACGCCCTTGCGGCCGAGCCACTGGGCGTTGTCGCGCGCCATGCCCGCGATCTCCTCGCGAATGCGACCGAGATCCGTCAGGTCCTGCCGGATACGTGCACTCCGAGGACGACGACTTCGATGGGCCGATTCGGCTCGACACGCCGATCGTCCTCGCCGTTCGGCAAGCTTGCGTAGCCATTCCGCCATGCTGCCGACCGTGGCCTTCAGGGTTTCGGGATCGGCCGTGCGCACGTCGACGAGCCGTTGAATGCCGCGTGTCGCGCAGCCGCTTCGCGGTCACCGGCCCGACGCCCCAAAGTGCGTCCACGGGCAGCCGCTGCAGGAACGACTCGATGCGTTCGGGCGCCACCACGGTCAGGCCGTCGGGCTTGCGCCAGCCCGACGCGATCTTCGCGAGGAACTTGTTCGGCGCGACACCGGCCGAGGCGGTGAGCGCGGTGGTCTCTCGAATCGCGGCCTTCAATCGCTTCGCCACTTCCACGCCGAGCGTCTCGCCCCATGCGTTCTCGGTCGACGTCGAGGTACGCCTCGTCCAGCGACAGCGGCTCGACCAGCGGCGTCACGTCGCGATAGATCGCGAAGATCTGCAGAAGAGACCGCCCGGTACTTCGCGAAAGTCAGGCGACACGATCCTGAGCTCGGGACAGAGTCGGACGGCGCGGCTCATCGGCATGGCCGATCGGACCCCGAACGCCCGCGCCTCGTAGCTGGCCGCGGCGACGACGCCGCGCGACTCCGGCAGGCCGCCCACCGCCACCGGCTGTCCTCGAAGCTCCGGCCGATCGCGCTGCTCGACCGACGCATAGAAAGCATCCATGTCGATGTGCAGGATGCGTCGGGAAGCAGTCACACCCCTACTCCGCTGCGGGCAGATCGTCGCATCGGAGGAATTTACGCGGCTCGGGGCCGCGCGCGAAGTGGCACCGCCGTTCACGACGGTCAGCGCGGCGGAATGCCCACCGGCCGATGGAGCGTCCCCGGTTCGAGGACGCTCCCCGCGAGCATGGGGAACTAGCATCGCGACGTCGACCGTCTCTCGCATGCCCAGAGGCCGCCGCGAGAATGCCTGCTCCGAGTCGACTTCATAGCAAATGTTTTCGCTCGAGTCTCCCAGCGTCGAGTCGACGTACTTCTGGACCGCCCCCACGGAGCCTGCCTCCCACAGACAGGTCACGTTGGAGCGGTCCCGGCTCGGAGTAGAACTGGAGATTTCGAACTCCGGCCAGCGCGCCCTCGCTCGTCATGAGCTTCTCGCCACGGGCGAAAGCCGTTTGCGCATTCTTTGATCTGGTGCTGAACCACAACGTACGCTGACGTCACCTCCGGTTTGAGGGTCCTTGCGGCCACATGCGAACCCTACCGGGCGGCTGATTCGGCGCGCATCGCTCAGACCCACCATTTTCGTGGCGGCTAGGGACTGGTGGAAAATCACCACCCGCCGGCCTAGAACGAGGTCGTGCTCGAAGGCGAATGCCGTAGCGGCGGTGCGCGAGGAGACGTCGAGCTTGGCGAAGATGTTCTGAATGTGGCGGGCGACCGTGTGCTCGCTGATGAAGAGCTCGGCGGCGATGTCTCGGTTGGTCTTTCCCGCGGCGACACGCCGCAAGCACCTTCGAGTTCGCGCGCCGTCAGCCCGCTCACGCTGTCGGGTTGGGTGCCGCCAAGCAACGAATCCAGCCGAGCCTGATCGGTCGCCGCTCCCCAGCTCCTCGAAGCCCTTCCGGGCGGCCTCCGGCTCGAGTCGGGCGGTATCCTCGTCGCCGAGTGCGCGGCATGCAAGACCCACCTGCTCTCGGACGCGTGCGACCTCATGAGGAGCGGAAAGCTCGGTCCACGTGATCTGCGCGCGTCGCAGGTCGATCAGCGCGTCGTTCGATCGCCCTCTGCCAGGGCCACCCGCTCCCCGGGCATGAGCGGCCATCGCCTCGACCGCTTCGCACGCGAGCGGCTGCGCGGATCTCATCGAGCTCACGGGATGCCGTGAGGGCAAGGTCGGGTTTTCCGTTCGCGAGCATGATTTCCACGAAGGCGGGGAGGATCCTGGCACGTAGCCAGCGGGGCCATCGTCTCGCTGATCACCCGACGGATCGCGGCGGCGGCCACATCGCCCTTGCCACTGTGCCAGGCGCAGAAGTGCTAAGCCCGGCTGCGCTTCGCGTCCATGCAGGCTCGCCCGGCCGTAGTGCCTCCTCGGCGGTGGTGAACTCCCCGCGCAGCCGATGCACTTCCTCCCTGACGAGTAGAAGCTTTCACGGACCGACAGCTGATTGAGCACGCCGCGCCGTGGGAGCGTTCGGCGGCCTTCTGCGCCTCTCGCAGAGCGCCGTCCCAGTCGCCGACCAGCAGCATGACCTGAGCGACGTGCACCAGGCACAGGCCGTTGTGCGCCGACCATCTCGGGCTGTCGATCACACCACTGGGTCAGGCACGTGCCCACTCCCGCACGTGGCGCACTTCGAATTGGGCGTGACAGAAGGCGATGGTGTTGCAGTAGACGATGCCGGTGACGACGGGCGACAACTCGCCCGTCCCGGCCGCGACCAGAACTTCGTTGACGAGCCGCCGGCCTTCCCTCGGCTCGCCCGAGTCGCAGCAGCGCCCGAGCCTGTTCGTCGCGCGCGAGCCAGGTCAGGTCCGCGTCGCCGAGCCGGTCGCCGATCGTCGACGGCCTTCGAGGCGGTGGCGTATCCAGTGCTCAGAAGTTCCCGCGGCCCATTTCGGCCAGCCACTGCGGAATCAGCGGGTAGCCACGCTCGACGCAGTCGTGCTCGATCGTATCCAACAGCCGCTGGGCGCGGGCAAACCACCCGGAGCCGCGGGCGCTCTCCTCGCGGAACATGAAGTTGTGACCGATCCAGAAGCCGCATCGTACGGCACTGGGACACGGCGTCGCCGTCGAGATGGGCCTGATGGGCACGCTCCAAGACGGCGACATAGTCATCGTCACGCCCGAGCATGTAGGCGGCCCGAGCGAGCAGCTCGAGATCGTTCGCCCCGAGCGGCGCCTCTCCGTCGGCGGTCGTCAAAGATTCGAAGGCGTTGAGCCACGCCTCGTCTTGAAAGGCCTTTCGGCCCTGCTCAGAGTGCGGCATTCACTCACTTGCCCCATGCGGCTGGTGTGCCGCGGCCGCGGTCGTCCGTAGGCGCCCGCCGATCGTCTCGGCGACGCGCCGTGCATCCCGGCCGATGCCGTGAATCGTGGTCGACGATGCGGAATAGAGGAAGTGCGGGCCGACGAAGTAGAGGCCGGGCTCGCCCGGGACCATGCCTTTCGACTGGACCGGCCCTCGTGGGCGTCGAAGACGGGAAGATCGATCCACGACCTGCCGATGTCGAACCCCGTGCACCACACGACGCTCCCCACTTCGAGGACGGTTCCGTCGGCGAGCTGGGGCTTGCCGTCGCGTACCGCCTCCGTGCGCGGCACGCACGTCACGCCGGCGGCGGCGAGATGCGCGAGCTTGGAGCAGAATCAAGGGGAGTCCCTTGGACATGAAATTGGGCCGTGCGCGCCGGCCGATCGGCGTGTCGGTCGTCAGCACCCGATGGAACACGACACGGAACAAGACAGGCACGACGACGCGCAGAGCGACCGGATTCTCGATGGGGGAACGGGATCTGGCCCGGGTGCCGGCCCGACATCCAGACGCGGCGACCTGCGCGCGCGAGGTCGAGCGCGATCTCGGCCCCGAGTTCGCGGCGCCGACAACCAGCACGTCGCCCACCGGCAGCTGGGTGGGCCGCCGATACTCGAGGGATGTCATCTGCACGATCCTGGGATCCAGCTGGGCCGCGAACCGGGGAACGCGCGGTCGCTGGTACGAGCTCATCGCCACCACCACGTGGTTCGCCTCGAGCCGCCGACCGCCGGCCAGGACGACGTAACCCAGTTCCTCCGGTGTGAGCTTCTCGACGCGCGTGCCGAGTCGCACGGGAGCCGGAAATGCAGCAGCGTAGCTCTCCAGGTAATCCGCCATCTCGTCCTTGGTCGGAAACGTGTGCGGTGGCGCGGGGAACCGCATGCCATCGAGCCCGTTGAAACAGGCGCGGCGTGAACAGCCGCAACGAATCCCATCGCTCCCGCCAGGCGTCGCCGACGCGATCATGCGAATCGACGATCACGTACGAGACCCCGAGCCGCGAGAGGTGATGGCCAACCGAGAGGCCGGACTGTCCTGCGCCGATCACGATGACGTCGAAACGCTCGGCATCGCGCGCCTCGAGCCCGCCATTTCTGCGGGTCAGCTCCTCGAACGCGGCACCTTCTTCGAGCAGATGGAGCCGCGGACTTTGAACTCGGGGATGGCATCGATCCGGACGGCGTGACGTTCGATGGGGCTATCCTGGGTGTCTTGCGTGCGTTTCATTGGCTCCTCCTACTCTGGTGGGCTCCTCGGCCCGTCGACATCGAGTGTCGATGGACGTTCCAGATCAATGTAGGTCCGAGGAGGGAAGCCGCGCTTCGGCTGAATCCCCATTTTGAGGCGCACTTCGGCATGGGTAGTTCTACCCAAGCCGATTTCATCCATGTTCCCGCTCCCCCACCATCGCCAGAACCGCTGCGGGCGTCATCGCGCTGGCCTTGGCCAACGAGTCCGTTCAGGGTGCCCTTCGGAATCCGATGCCTCGAGCGCCTCGATCCGCTCGACGACGCCCGGATCCATCGGGTGCTCGATGACGATGCCGGCGCGCTCGGAGAGCGCCTGCGCGGCGGCCGAGATCGCGACGGCTCGCTCGGAAGCGACCTCGGCGGCCTCGACGGCCGCGATCCCGAGCAGCGCGAGCCCCGTGCCGCGCGGGCTTCCGACTTGTTCGTTGGTATGCACGGCGCGTCGAAACGACGCCAGCGCCGCGCGCGCGTTGCCCGCGGCGAGCGTGCGGTCCATCCCATCTCACTGTGGACGCGCGCGACTTCGGCAGGTCGCCGACCGTCTCGAGCATCCCGAGTGCCCGCTCGTACAACTCGAGCGCGCGCACCGGGTCACCCCTGGCGAAGGTCATTTGTGCGAGAAAGCTCACGGCGACGCCTCCGAGCTCGTAGTCGTCGATGCGCTCCGAGACCCGATGCCCCTCCGTCACGAGCGCCAATCCGGTTTCGAGATCTCCCGTCGTGAACAACAGCATGCCCTTGACGCTCAGGCTCAGCGACAGGATGAAATCCGAGACGCCCGTGCTGCGCGCAATGGCGTCGTCGAGTGCCACGCGCGCCTCCTCCATCCTTCCAGGTGCAGGGCGCAGTAGCCGACGCCCATGAGGCCTTCGGCCGCGGCTTCGGCGTCGCCCACGGCCCGGCCGTCATCGAACCCGCGCTGCCACTCGCCGAGCGATCGCTCCCATTCCCCGTGGTGGTCGCGACCATTCCCGCGGCGAGCCACGCGAGCGCGCGGCCGCGGCTCGCAGGGGATCGGCCGGAGGCCATCGCGAGCAATGTGTCCAGCGCGACGCGCGCCGTCAGGTGCTGGGCGCTGATGTGCCAGAACCAGTCCAGGTAGCCACACGAGCAGCAGTCCCTTCTCGATCATGTCCTCCGTCGCCCGTGCGCGCAGATGCGGTGAGCCACTGGATCGCCGCGTGGAGTGTTCGCGTTCTCCCGATGACCGCGCCCGCATGGCGTCGATCTGCGCCGGCGTGCGGAGATCCACGGCCACGCGTTCGGCGTAGCCGAGGAAGTACTCGGCGTGTGCGTGCCGCATGGCGTCCACCTCGCCGCTCGCATGGAGCTGTTCCGCGGCGAACGCCCGGATCGTCTCGAGCAGGGCGTAACGCTCTCCCGCGCCGATGACCCGCACGAGGCCCTTTCTCGACCAGCGAGTCGAAGCTCGCCGAGCGCGCGGTGGCGCTCATCGCCGGTGAAGCACACATGCTCCAGCGCTTCGAACGTCCAGCCCTCGTGGAAGCACGACAGCCGGCGCAAGAGCCGCTGCTCTGCGGCATCGAGCAGCGAGTAGCTCCAGCTGATGGTCGCGCGCAGCGTGCGCTGGCGTAGCGGCAGGTCGCGATCGCCCGAGGTCAGGAGGTCGAGCGCGTGATCGAGGCGCCGGAGCAGCGCCGCGGGCTCGAGGATACGCACACGCGCCGCCGCCAGCTCGAGCGCGAGCGGTAGCCCGTCGAGCCGCCGGCAGATGGCGGCGATGGCTGCGGCGTTGGCGTCGGTGAGCGCGAAGCCGGGCTTGACCTTCTCGGCGCGCTGGAGGAACAGAGCGACCGACGGGACGGGCCGCAGGGCGTCGAGCGACGTGATCTCGGGCGCGCGGAAGCTCGAGCGGCGGCAACGCTGAACTCGACTCTGCGCCGACCTTGAGCGGCGCGCGGCTCGTCGCGATGCACGTGAGCTCGGGCAGCGCGCCACGAGCGCCGCGATGTCCTCCGCCGCGTCGAGCACCTGCTCGAGGTTGTCGAGCACGAGGCAGCACGCGCCGATCGCCGATGACGGTGACAGAGCGCCTCGAGCGCCGAGCGACCGTGCGCTTCGGGGATCGTCGAGCGCGGTGGCAACGGTGGGCAGCACCTCGGCCGGATCGGTCACCGAGGCGAGCGAGACGAACCCGCGCCGCCGGAATAGTCTGGCGCGAGCCGACGGAACAGCTCGATCGCGAACCTGGTCTTGCCGGTGCCGCCGTAGCCGGTGATGGTGAGCAGGCGCGCGCCGTCGCGCAGCCGCTCGGCGGCAGCGCGGAGATCGTCTTCGCGGCCGAGCAGTGGGGTCGTCGGGACGGGTGGCGCCTTGAGGATCCTCGCGGCGTCTTCGCTGTAGGTCCGCCGCACGCGCCGCAGCTCGTCGATCAGCACGCGCGCGGATTGAAAGCGCGCCGTCGGCTCCTTCGCCGAGGCAGCGGTCGATGATCCGAGCCAGGTCCGAGGGACGTCGGCGCGCGATCGCGCGAGCGGCGCCGGCGTCGTCGTGGAGGATGGCGCCGCTGATCGCGCCCGAGCGTGCGCGCCGCGAAGGGCGCTGGCCGCTCGCCAGCTCGTAGAGCATGACGCCGAGCGAGAACAGGTCGGTGCGGGCGTCGACCGGCTCGCCGCGGACTTGCTCGGGTGCCATGTACGGCACCGTGCCGACGACCTGCCCGACCGATGAAGCCGAGATCTCCCGCGTCATCGCCTGCGTGTCGCGGGGATCGTGCTCCGGTCCTGTGTGCCGGGCGAGCCCGAAGTCGAGGACCTTGACGCCGACCGTCGCGCGTCAGCATGACGTTCGCGGGTTTCAAGTCGCGGTGGACGATGCTGCTGGTCATGCGCCGCGGCCAGCGCTTCCGCGAGCGCGATCCCCAGCTCGACCACACGCTCGACCGGAAGGCCGCCCGTCGGAAGCGTGCTCGTCCAGCGCCTCGCCATCGACCAGCTCCATCGTCAGAAACCGCGTTCCGGCCTCGTCCTCGACCGAATGGATCGTGACGATGTTGCGGGTGGTTGAGCGCGGCCGACCGTGCGCGCCTCGCGCTCGAAGCGCGCAGGAACTCGCGATCCTCGGCCACGGCGGCCGGGAGGACTTTGAGTGCGATATCTCGACCCAGGCGGCTGTCGCGCGCGCGGTACACCTCTCCCATGCCACCGGCGCCGAGCGAGGAAAGGATCTCGTACCGTCCGATTCGGAACCCGGGAGCCAAAGACATCGGGTGAATCTACCGCATCAGTGCGAGCCGGACGCTGCTTCCCTCGACGATCGGAGCCGCCGCGATCACGTCACTCGCCGGAGCGAGGTATCGCGAGCCGACCCGTGTCCAGCGGATCCGCTTCTGTGGGCGATGCCCCGAACGCCCTCGGCGATGGTCGAGGACTGCCTTTCGAGCTTGACGTCGGATCCAAGTGTCAATAATCTAACACTTCGTTCGCTGTGATCCGGAGGTCCGAGTGCCGTCGTCTCGATCGAATCCTCATGCGCTCAGCCGGCGTGAGCGCCAGATAATGGACATCGTCTATCGCTTGGGTCGAGCGACGGCCGCCGACGTCCATCGCGAGCTTCCCGACCCTCCGACCCACCACGGTCAGGGCCTGCTCGAATCCTGATCGAGAAGCATCATGTTCGCTACGAGCGCGAGGACGGCGCTACGTCTACCGTCGCCTCGACGCCGCGCGTCCGGCCGCGGGCGCGTCGTCGCTCGCGCACGTCGTGAAGACCTTCTTCGCCGGCTCCCCGGCGGATGCGCTGGCCGCCCTGCTGGGATCCGAGTCTCGGCGGATCAGCGCGCGCGAGTTCGAGCGGCTGGCGGCGATCGTCAGAGCGGGCCCGACGGAAACAGAGGACGACCGAAGTGACGGCGCTCGAGATCGTCGAGGACGTGATCCTGAGACCCGCGGTGATCGTGGTGTTGGCCGCCGTGATCGCCGCGTGTGCCGGACTGCGCCTCAGCGGCGGCTCGCCACAGTGTCTGGCTCGGCGCCCTCGGTGCCATTCTGTTGCTTCCGGCGGCGGGGCTCGATGCTGCCCGAGGTTCGACTTCCCCTTTTCCCCGCCCCAGAGGCCCGCGCGACGGAGTCCATCGCCACCGGCGCCGCGACGTCATCGGGCCGCGTTGCCCGCACCACCCTTGGTCCCTGGTGGGACGAGGCGGTCATGCGACATCGCGAGCACGGCGCAACCGGAAATGCCGGGCGGCTCCTGGACGTGATCGCGGTATCGTGGCTCATCGGTGTCCTCGCGTTCGGCACCCGGCGGATCGTGGCTGCGGCGCGAGGTCCATCGGTTGGTCGCACGATCTCGCCCACGACCGACGCCCGGCTTCATCGCCTGCTCCGGGAATCGTGGCGGCGCGTTCGGGATCGCGTGCGAACCCGGCGATCCTCCGCATCAGCGAAGAGATGGCGGCGCCGGCGACCGCCGGTTTGCTTCGGGCCGTGATCCTGCTGCCGGCCACCGCGATGAACGCGTCGGAGGACGAGTTGTCGGCAATCCTCGCCCACGAGCTCGGGCACGTCGCGCGCCGCGACTGCGTCATCAATCTCCCGGCCGACCTCACGGCGATTCTGTACTGGTGCAATCCCCTCGTCGCTCTCGCCGTCCAGCGGCTCAAGTCCGAGGCGAGCGCGACTGCGATGATCGCGCCTTGCGGTCGGGCGCCGAGCCGCGGGCGTACGCACGCCTCCTGCTGAGCGTGGCGCGCTCCGGCGAAGTTGGGCCGAGCGGTTCCGGAGTCCGTCATCACGCTGTCGCGGCGTCGCCAGCTCGAATCGCGACTGCACGCTGTGCTCGACCCCGGATTTCCCGCCGTCCCCTGGCCCCTTGGAAACTCTCGAGCCTCGTCGCGGGCGTGATGATCTGCATGCTGCCCGCGGCGGCGCTGTCGATGGGTGTGGCACGCACGCCGGCCTCGCGAATCGCAGGGCCGGAGCCCGACCGGGCAGGTGACGCGTTAGCCAAACCCGACAGTGAACAGCTGCCGGAGTCGAGCGCGCCGATCGACACGGTCTCGTTCTTTCGGGTCCCGATTCCGCTCTTGCGCCGCCGTCTCATCGCGGCGTCGCGACACGTGCCGGACGGCCCGAGCGATCTGGTCCGCGATCGATGCCGCATGGGCGTTGTCGCAGGCACGCGACGGCCGACTCGTCGAGTCGTTGCTCGCCGCCCTGGATGCACACGACTGGCGCGTTCGCGCCTACGCCGCATGGGCGCTGGCGGGGACGACCGATCCTCGAGCAATTCCTCGCCTGTGCGCGCTGCTCCAGCACCCCGTGTGGCGGCTGCGCGCGATGGCGGCCTTCGCGATCCGCGTGTCCGAGGACCCACGTGCCGCAGCCGCGATGACCGCCGCGCTCGTGGACCCCGCCTGGCAGGTGCGCGTGGAAGCCGTCGAATACTTCGGCGCCGTGGGCGGTCCGGCACGCGCCGAGCGAATCGAGCCCCGCCTCGCCGACCGCCACGTGCGCCGTGCGTGTCGCCGCGGAGCGGGCCCTTACCCACTGACCGGAGGTCATTCCATGAAGTGCGGCATGATCCGAACGACCCCAAGTGTTAGAAAACTAACAGTACGGTGGGCGAGACGCCTCTTCTCCTGCTCGCCGTCCAGGCGGCGGAGGGCCGGGCACAGGGTCGACGCGCGACACGATCGGACGCGGTTTCCGATCGAGCTGGATCGATACATCCGCGCAATCCGTCGTCGACTGGGACCTACCGGGGTCGCCATCGCGAGATCGTCCGCAACGATTCGACGCTGGTCGCGAAGGGGTACGGAGTTCGCGAGCTGGGGAAGTCGGATCGCGTGGACGAGAACACCGTGTTCGACGTCGCGTCGCTCAGCAAGGCCTTCACCAGCACTGGCGGCCGCGATCCTCGTCGACCGGGGCAAGCTCGCGTGGGACGACCCCGTGAGGCGCTACCTTCCCGATCTCGTCCTCCCCGATTCCGAGCGCAGGCGCACGGCCACGCTGCGCGACTTCCTCTCCCACCGCACCGGCCTGGAGCCCGCCAACATGATGTGGGTCCTGACCGCCGTGGATCGCCGCGAAGTGATCCGGCGCGCGCGCTACCTCAGAATCAAGGCGCCGCTCCGGCGAGGCGATGATCTATTCCAACGTCGGCTACACCGTCGCGGGCGAAGCCATGGCGCGGGCCGCCCACACCTCGTTCGAAGCGCTGCTCCGTGACCTCGTGATCCGGCCGCTCAGCCTCTCCTCCACGACGTGGACGTACGAGCAGGCCGCCCATGCGAGCAACGTCGCGTCCCCGCACGCAACCCTCGACGGCCGGCAGCAGCCGATCCGCCGCGAGACGCAGCGCGACGCCATCGCCCCGGCGGGCGCCGTCCAGTCGACGGCGCGAGACCTGGCGCGGTGGATGCGATTCCACCTGAACGGCGGCGTGCTCGACGGCGTCCGCTACGTGAGCGACTCCGCCTTGCGCGAAACGCATGTCGTGCAGGTCCCGATCGTGACCACGGCCGCGATGCGCGCCGCGCGCTCGGTGCAGGACAGCGCGGGAGTGGGCTACGGCATGGGCTGGCAGGTGATGGACTATCGCGGCCACCCGATGATCTGGCACACCGGGAACGGCGACGGCCAGATCGCCTACGTGGCGCTCCTCCCCGGGATCGATTGGGCGTGGTGGTGATGGTGAACACATGGTCCGCCCCGTTCGTCCACGGCGCACTCGTCTCGAGGATTCTCGACGCGTACCTCGGCTATGAGCCGCGCGATTGGGTCGGGAAGCGCGCGAGCGTGCGAAGCGAGCCGAGGCCGTCCGGGACTCCGCGTACCGCGAGGAGGAGCGCGCGGCGGAAGAAAGCGCCGCCTCCGTTGCCGCTCGCCTCCTACGCCGGGCGCTACGAGGAGTCGTTGTTTGGCCCCGTCATCGTCCGGGCCGAACGGACTGGCCTCACGCTCCAGATGGGGCGTGGACAGATCGCCGATCTCGAATCCCGCGGCGAGAACGGTTTCGTCCTGCGATGGCGCGACCCGCTCTATCGGGAGAACTTCGGCGCGCCCGTGTACTTCAAGGGGTCCGGGAGATCGATCGATACGCTCGACACCACGATCAATCGGGATGCGTTGACGGCGACACGAAAGCGGTAACGGCGTGGAGCTGCGTCGGGCGCAGGCGGGCGGAAGCTCTGGCCCTACTCCCGGTGCCGGACCTTCCACAACGTTGCCGCGAGCACCAGGCTCGCGATCGACCCGCCGATCCACAGTGCGATCGGGCCCGACCAATCGTCCATGTGCTTGAGGCCGTCGGGACCCACGACCGTGTGTGCCTTGAGGAAGACGCCCGACAGCTTCTCTGCGTGGCCGCGCCCAGGTACGAGATGAAGCCGATGAAGCCCATCGCCATGCCCGCCGCCCGCTTGGAGGATGACGTCGACCGCCATCAGGCCGCCGAGGGCCGCGAGGATGCCGGAGAGCGTGAAGCCGTACACGATCAGGGCTCCGGTGAGGACGTAGGCGTTGTGCGGGCCGTAGAACAGCACGAGCAGCGAGAGAATCTCGATGATGCCGAACACCAGCGTCGCCGGTGGCCGCCGCGATTGGAACATCAGGTCGCTGATGAACCCGTACGCCACCGATCCGAACATGCCCGACAGCGAGTTAAGCGCGATGAACGCCGTCGCCGAGGGCAGGGAGTAGTGCTGTTTCTCCTGGAGGTAGAGCACGCCCCAGGCTCTTGACGCCGTAGCGCGTGATGAACAGGAACGCGCTGGCCAGCGCGCACACCCAGATTGCCGGGTGACGCAGCACCTCGAGCTGCGCCGCGCGGGTCGAGGGCGCCGTGTCGGTGTGCGGCTCACCCTTCCAGTCGTGGACTTCGGGCAGCCCATAGGCCTGCGGGCGGTCGCGCAGGACGAACAGCACGACCACGGCGATGATCAGGCACGCGATGCCCGGCGCGATGAACCCGGCGCGCCATCCGAGGTGAACGACGATAGTGGCGGTGGCGATCAGCGTCGTGCCTCGCCGATCGAGTGCGCCGCGCTCCAGATGCCGTACGCGCGACCCCGCTCGGTGCCGCTGAACCATTGGGTGAGGCTGCGCACGCTGGAGGCGGCGCCCACGCCCTGGAAGTAGCCGTTCGACATCCACAGCGCGCACGCGACCACGTAGACCGTGTTGAGCCCCATCAAGATGTTGATCACGGCGCTCGCGCCGCAGGCCGAGTGCCAGGAATCGCGAGACGCGCACGCGGTCCGCGATCAGCGCCGTTCAGCGGTTTGCCGAACGCGTACGCCACGAGCAGGCACGTGCCGATCGTTCCGAGTTGGTCCGCGTCGTACACGCCGGCGTCGAGCAGCGGTTTCTTGACCACGTCGAGTGCGCCGCGCGCGACGTAGAAGAACGCGTAGACGATGGTCAGCGCCGCCAGCAGGCGCGTCCGGGTCACGCGATAGAGCGCGTCGCGGGCCGCGCCCTCGAGACGAACGGCGGCGTCGGGGAGCGGCTCGAGGAAGGCCGGGACGCGCGTGGGCAACGCTACTGCTCTCGCCACTCGAAGCGGTACGCGACCTCGGGGCCACGATCGCCCTCGTAGGCGAGCTGGGCGATGAGCAACGTGAACGGCTCCGTGCACCGCGCGATTCAGGCGGTCCGGCATCCACGGGCTCGAAGCCCGCGTCGCGGATCAGCCGAACGGCGACGTTCTTGGCACCCTCATCGTCACCGCAATACAACAAGGAGGGTCTGGACTTCTTGCCGCGGGCCTCGAACACGCCGAGCAGCACCTCGCGCTGGGCACGGTGCCGAATGCGGCGACGATCCGGGCCGACCGAGCCTTCTTCGCCAGCTCTTCGGCGCCCGAGGATGTGTGCGCCACGACGAGGTCGGTGTCGTCTGCATTCATCGGCAGCGAGCAGCTGACGATGACCTTACCCGCCAGATCGCCGGCTTGCTTCAACACGTCATTGACCCGCGACCAGTGGACGGCGAGCACGGAGCACGTCGGTCTCGCGTGCGGCCTCGGCCGGCGCGCCGGCCCGTGCGTCGCCTCCCGCCTCACGTGCCAGCCGCTTCAGTTTCCTCTCACTCCGTGCGTAGGTGAACACGACCTCGTGTCCGGCACGCGCGAAGATCGTCCCAAGCTTGCCGCCCATCAATCCGGAACCGAGAATCCTGATGCGCATGGCGGTCTCCCGTGAGCTCACGCCTTCGCGGTCTGGCTGGCCTCGAGAATCCGCTCGAGCTGGATGCGATGCCGCATCGGGTGCACGACCGCGTGCTCGAGCAACATCTCGACGCTATACAGCTCGCCCCAGCGGGTCTTGTGGGACTGTGTCTCGAGCTCTTCGGTGGTGACGGCGGTCAGGTGCCGCCGGTACGCGGCGAGCACGCCGTCGGTGAACACCGGCATGCGGCCCGCGATGTCGTGAGCGTCCTGACTGGCGTCCACGTCGGAGACAGGCCTGCCCACCCATTCGCCGATCCGAGTGAGGTACCCGCGAGCGGCCATGAGCATGTGCGCTCCCAGTGTTTCCCGACTCGTAGCTGCTTGTCGCCGTGGGCCTCGGGCATCAGGGCGCCGGCGGCCAGAAACGGTTCCAGACCTCGAGGAAGGATCGCAGCTCGCGCTCGTGTAGCTCCACGAGGCTCGATACCGCCCGACTCTGGAATTCCATCGCGTTCTCCTTATATACGGGTGACCGAGTGCGAGCCCGATTCCCGGACCCAACGGTCATGTTACGCGAGCGGGATCGTCTCGCGTTCTCGTCTCCAGCCCAGGAACAACAGCGCGAAAATGATCGGCAGCTCTCCCAGCGTCAGAATGGACGCGATGGAATCAGGGAGGGCGCCGGGAAGATGCTCGTGGCCGCACGCAGCAGGTACCCGGGGGCCGCGATCAGGAGCGAAGACGCCGAAGATCCTCGGCAGGAATCGGGAGCGCAGGACGAGCACTCCGAACAGGAATCGAGCCACAACCCCCAGAAGACCTGAACCACGCCCAGTCCCATGCTGCGCATGCGCAGAAAGAAATATGCCAGCGAATCGAGCTGCGGCCTCGTGAACGTGGAGAGAAAGCTCGGTCCACTCACGAGCGCGAGTGCAGCCATCTCGCTCACGACGCCGAAGCACACGAGGGGAACGGAGAGCAGCACCATCGCCACCAATTGCATGGCGAGGGGCCTGCTCACCGGCTCGAACAGCCGGTAGAGCGCGAGCGCCACGAACACGAACACGACGGGATAGATCAACTCGCTCGCGAGCCCGATTCGGAACCACGTCGACGCCGCTCGGATGTGATCCGCGGTGGCGGTGGCGTCGCCGATCACGATCAGCCGTCCGGGGATGAAGATGAGGCCCGGCAGGCCGAGGAGGCACATCAGCACATAGAGGAGTCCCGCCGTCCGCGCCTGTTTTCTGGTCGAGCTCATGCCGCGTGCACTTCACGCCGTCGATCGTCAGCGTCAGACGGCAGTCCAAATCTCGGCGGCGACGTCGCCGTCACGCGACGCGGACTCTTTGGCGAGCCTGAGCCGGCACGCGCGCCTCGGGCGTGAGGATGCCGTCGAGGTTGAGCGGGTCGGCGGCCGACACCCACAGCTCTGCGATCTCGCGGCCGCGATGCTCGCGCCGCACCTTGCGCATCAGCTCGATGGCCTCGGGCAGCGCGTATTGCTCGCCGGCGAAGCGCTGAACGAAGCGGCCGCCCCGCACGTCGCCGCGCAGCTCGAGGCGCCGATACACCCGAACCAGATCGCGCCAGAACACGGGCACACGCTCGCGGTCGAGCAGGTCGCGCACCATGACGCCGTAGCGGTCGAGCAGCCTGCGCGCGACAAACTCGACCTGATCGGGTGTGATCGCCTCGGACTCCCCGGCCCGCGGAACCGCGACCAGCGCCCGGCGAGCGCCGTCGTCGTGCGGCGCGCGGCGCCACGGCGGTGCTTCGCGGGACGAACGAGGCGACGCAGGCCGCCGAAAGAATCGCAGGTCACGAGCCCGTGACCGAGCAATTGGGCGAGGCCCATCTCGAAGTGGGACGGCAGCAGCTGGGCGCGCCGCACGATCTCGGTGGCGAAGCTCGCGCCGCTCGCATCGAGCGCCGCGAGGATCGCGACGGCGTAGCCGCCGAGCGGTGGCTCGGGATCGGGCGCTTCGAGTCGCGGCTGCGCGGCGCGCGACAACGCGAGCCACGCGTCCAGCTCGTCGCGCGGCAGGAGGCACAGCGGAAGACTGCGCACGGCGACATCGCCGGCGCCCCACAGTCTCCCCATGCGACCTCGCCGGTGAGCGTCAGCTCGTCCAGCCACTCCGGGCCTGTAGTCCGAGACGCGGGCGGGCAGAACACTCGACTCCCATCGTGCCGCCGGGATCTCGAACCCCGCGAGCCTGCGCACCACCTCGAGCAGCCCGCGCGGTCCGACCAGGCGGCGTGACTCGTCGGCGTGCTGCCACGAGGCGAGGAAGCGCCAGAACTCGGCGGCGGTGACGGGCTCGATCTCGCGGCGCAGCCGGTCGAGCGTGTGGCGCTGAATGCGGGCGAGAAGTCGGCGCTCGCACCACGCGGTACGGCCGTCGAGCCGGCAGCGCAGCACGGCGCCCTTGGCCTCGAGCTCGAGCAGCCCCAAGTTCTCCGACGAGGGCAGCGTGGGCAGCACGGACCATCCGTCCGCGCCGAGCGGCGTGCGATGCTCGTCGCCTTCGATCACGACGGGGCCGAGCGCTTCGAGACGGCCGCGCAGGCGCTCGACGGGATCGGTCGGGCCTCGACCGCGCGCCACCGCACCGCATCGATTGCGCTTTCGGGAACGACTCGGCCGGACCGACGCAGCTCGTCGAGCCAATCCCTCCACCCCACAGCTGCGGCCTCGCGCTCGTCGACGTAGCCCATCCACAGCAGCGCCTCGTGCAGCTCTTCCGGACCATCGGGGTCGGGCCACGCCTCCTCGCGCACGCGCGCGACCGCGGCGGGATCGAGCGCGCCGAGCGTGTCCGCCGACTTCGGATCGAGCACGCGACGCGACGCCACGGCCTGCGTCCTCCGCTCTTCGAGCGGCGCGTCGTCCAGGAACGTGTGAGGCACCGCGTTCAGGATGCCGCGCGCGAACGCCGACGGCTCGGAGGTATCCACGGCGCGCCTCTCGATGCGACCGGACCGCAATCCGCAACAGCACCTCCCGCAGACCCTCGACGTCCATGGCCTCCTCGAGGCAGTCCTCGATCGACTGCCGCACGATCGGGTGCTCCCACGGCACGGGCGTGTCACCGGGTGGCAGCGTCTCGGGGCACGCCAGCACCTGAGGGAAGGCCTGGATCAAGCGGTCCTCCGCGCGCATGCGCAGCAGCGGCGTCGGCACGCGGCGACCCTTCTCGGTGCGCGACAGGAGCAGCGCGCGCGACAGGTTCCACCGCCAGCGCGTGGTGAACATCGGTTGATCGAGCAACGCCTGGACGAGCAGGTCGCGGACGGTCTTGGGGTGCAGGTAGTCGAAGACGTCCTCCAGCGGGAAGCTGTGCTGCGGCCCGAGCGAGATCACGATCGCTTCCTCGTTGGCCGCGGCCTGCAGCTCGAAGCCGAAGCCGCGACAGAAGCGCTTGCGGAGTGCCAGGCCCCACGCACGGTTGATGCGGCCGCCGAACGGCGCGTGCAGCACGAGCTGCATGCCGCCCGACTCGTCGAAGAAGCGCTCGATCACCACGCGCTCGGGGGTCGGGATTGCCCCAGCGTCCGCTCGCCCTCCTCGATGTAGGCGGCCAACTGCTCGGCGGCGGGCACAGATAGCCCGACCTCCTCAACCAACCAGTGAAGGTCACGACCGTGCTCCCGAACCCGTGCAATCGCGGCCGACAGCTCCGGTGTCCGGGCCGGCGCCTCGCCGAGCCAGAAGGGGATCGTCGGTGGCGCGCCGTGCGCGTCCGCGACACGCACCACGCCCGTGCTCGACCTGGAGGATGCGCCACGAGACGTTGCCGAGCTGAAAGATGTCCCCGATGTTGGACTCGATGGCGAAGTCCTCGTCCAGAGTTCCGACCATCAAGCCGTCCGGGCTCCATCTGCACGCGATACTGCCCGGTGTCGGGAATCGCGCCGCCCGAGGTCAGCGCCGTGATGCGTGCGCGCTTGGTGGCGCGGAGGCGCTGGTTCACGCCGTCGCGATGCAGCAGTGCGTAGCGTCCGTCGGAGTGGAGCGCGACGATCGCGTCGAAGTCCTCGCGCGCGAGATCGCGATACGGCCACGCGCGGCGGAACGTCTCGAAGAGTAGGTCCTCCGACCATGGCTCGCTGACACACGCGGCGACGACCTGCTGCGCGAGGATGTCGAGCGGTTTCCCCGGCATCGGCGTCCGATCCAGCTCGCCCAGGCGCACCGCGTCGAGCAGCGCCGCGGCGCACACGAGATCGTCCTGGTTGAGCGGAAACAGCCGACCCTTCGGCGTCTTCCCCAGCGCATGGCCGCTGCGGCCGACCCGCTGCATGAACACGGCGATCGAGGGCGTGGCGCCGATCTGGAGGACGAGATCCACGTCGCCGATGTCGATGCCCAGTTCGAGCGACGCCGTGGCGACCAGGGCGCTCAGGTTTCCCGCCTTGAGCCGCTCCTCGGCCTCGAGGCGCCGCTCGCGGGCCAGACTTCCATGATGACTGCGGACCCGGTCTTCCCCAGGGTCTCGGTCAATCGCGACGCCAAGCGCTCGGCGAGCTTTGCGCGTGCTCACGAACACCAGCGTCGTGCGGTGCGCGCGAATCAGCTCGGCCATGCGGCGCACGATCTCGGTCCACGTGTCGTTCGAGCACACGGTCGAGAGCGGCGTCTCGGGGATCTCGATCGCCGAGGTCGAGTCGACGGCGGTGTCCGACGTCGACGATCTCGCACGGCACGATCGACGCCGACCAGGAGCCGCGCGACGTCCTCGACGCGGCTTCTGGGTCGCCGACAGTCCGATGCGCTGGAGGCGGCCGCCGCGGTCAGCGCTTCGAGCCGCTCGAGCGACAGCGACAGGTGCGAGCCGCGCTTGTCGCCGGCGATGGCGTGGATCTCGTCGACGATCACCGTCCGCACGGTGCGGAGGATCGCGCGGCCGCCCTCGCTCGTGAGCAGGATGTAGAGCGACTCGGGCGTCGTGACGACGATGTGCGGCGGCCGCTTGACCATCGCGCGTGCGCGCCGCCGGCGGCGGTGTCGCCCGAGCGCACGAGGACGCGCACCTCGGGCAGCGACGGATCCATGCGCGCGCAGTTCGTGCGAGCGGTCGCGTCGAGGTTCTTCTGGACGTCGTTGCCGAGCGCCTTGAGCGGCGACACGAACAGGACCTGCGTCTCGTCGGGCAGCGTCGAGCCGGTTCGCAGCAGCCGATCGATCGCCCACAGGAATGCGGCGAGCGTCTTGCCGGTGCCGGTCGGGCGCCGCGATCAGCGCGTGACGACCGGCCGCGATCGCCGGCCATCCTTGAGACTGGGGCTCGGAGGGGACGCCGATGCGCTCGGTGAACCAGCGCGCGACGGTCGGATGAAGAGGGCTGAGGGGCATCGGGAAGACTCTCGCGTCGAATGCGGGGCCACCATCATGCGACGACGGCGGCCGAGATTCAACACGGCGGCCCTTGGCCGGACGACCCGCTACGGGATCCTCTTCAAGAACGGGGCCCACCGTGAATCATCGTGGAGCGAACGAAGTTGGGATTCGTCCCGATCCCGATGAGATCGCCGTCCCGCTGCGTGTACGCGCGCTCGAGCCACTCGAACGCGTCCTCGGCCTCGTCCCGCCTCGCGCACACCTCGGCAATCTGGTACGGCGCGACCTCGTCGTATTCCTCGATCAGCCTCTCGAGCCATTCGTCGGACTCGACGCGATCACCACGAGCCTCGTGAATGATGGCCAGGGCCCACAGGCGAAATATGGGCGATGGCTCGGCGTCCGCCTCCGCGATGGCCTCACCCTGCTGGCCGAGTGCGACCAGGGTCAGCGACAGGTAGGCGTGCGTGCGGTCCCGCTCCGGATCGACCTCGAGCGCCATGCGATACGCCGACTCCGCGTCGACGTGGAGAGCCGCGGCCTCGAGTGCGACGCCGAGATCATGATGGGCGCCCGCATTCAGGGGATCCCGCGCCGATGCGTCACGAAGGACTTCGATCGTCCCCACGAGAGTCTCCTGGCCCGTCGTCACCGGAACCTCAGGCGGTCGACACGCGACCCACGTTGACGAGGAAGCGCATGGTGATCGCTCCGAAGATGAAGCCGCCGATGTGCGCGAGGTAGGCGACCCCGCCCGTCTGCACCTGCGCCACCTGGCCGAAGCTGACGAGCTGGAGCAGGAACCAGATGCCGATGAACACCGCGGCGGGGATGAATCGGATGCTCGGGGTTATCAGAGGAACAGCACCGTGCGAATCTGGTCGCGCGGATAGGCGACGAGGAAGGCACCCATCACCGCGGCGATCGCGCCGCTCGCTCCGAGGTTTGGAACGGTGGAATGGGGATTGGCGGCGACCTGCGACAGCATGGCGATCCACTCCGCCCGCCAGGTAGAACACGAGGTAGCGGAACCGTCCCATCGCGTCTTCCACCTCGGGGCCGAACGCCCACAGGAAGACCATGTTGCCGACGATGTCGGGACCAGCCCGCGTGCATGTACATCGCCGTCAGGATCGTGATCAGGTGGTGTCCCTGGGAGACTTCGGCGGGGATGACCGACCACTTCGTGACGAACGGCTGGCCGCCCACCAACTCCAGCACGAAGACGACCACGTTCGTGGCGATGATGAGGGCCGTGATGGCCGGCCAACGCCTGGGACTCGAGATGCATCCCCCAGCGGCACGATGCCCATCGCTTCGTCCTCCGGGTACGAGGGGTTCGCTGCAGGACGAGTCAGGTATGCAGGGTCGACAGTCTCCCCACATCGCGGCGGTGCCGCGAAGAAGTAACCCTCGCGCGCCGGACGCGCACTCCGGTTCGCGATCTGCGTGCCCCAGTCCCGCCGCTCGTTTCCGGCTACGGGGCTGGCGGGGCAGCAGGGGCGATCGACGCGACGATCGCCTTCCCCTCCGCCAGCGCCGCCTTCACCGACTGGCCGCGGCCGGTCGCGATGCCCCCGATCGACTTCCTCGGCACCCAGTTTCGCCCGCAGACGACCGATGAGCGCATCCACCTGCTCCCGCTCGAGCGGCATGTAGGAGGATCTTGAGCGCGACGCGGGCCGTTTCGCCGACGCCGAGGAATCGCGCGGCGTCGAGCTCCACGGCCTTCGGCGGCCATCAGCTCGGCGAACGAATCGAGCGCGAAGACTTCCTCCGCGGCGATTCGAGTCGCGTGAGCAACAGATCGAAGCACTCCTGCATCGTGGTGAGTGCGCCCCTCCGATCCCCGCGGCGAACTCGTGTCGAAACGAGGGCGCCGAGGCACTAGGGCCTGGGTGGTCTGATCACCCACCTCACGGAACAGGTTCAGGGCGCGCTCGAGGTGGGCGCGTCCGTGGTCGGGGCGCCCGAGCGCGTGCTCGATCGTGCCGATGTTGTGTAGCGCCATCGCAATTCCTCGCGTCTGCTCTCGCTGCTCGTAAAGCGCCAGACTCTCTTCCGCCAACGAGAGCGCGTCCTCGAATCGCCTTTGAAATATGGCCACCACGCCCAGTCCGCCCACGGTCGCCGGCAGCCCCGACGAGTCGCCACTCGATCTCCAGAACGCCAGAGCGGTCTCGAGGTGGGCGCGCGCCGACTCCGCGTCTCCAATCGTGAGCGCAAAGCCGGCGGCGCGCGTGTGGGCCCCGCGCGCGCTCGGCGTTCGGTGGGTTGCCCGCGTCCCGCTGGATCACTTCCTCGAGGACTCTTCGGCCCAACGTTTGGCGGCCGAGGATCGACCAGAATCGAGCCATGCTCTCCGCGAGGACGAGGCCTCGGCGTGCGCCATCCGGCGCGTGATCGCACCACGTCAACGCGGCGAGGACGTTCTCCTCTTCGGGCTTGAGCTCGGCGATCTGTTGCATCGCGCCGGGGCCGGCCATCGCCCGCGCGGCCGCCTTCGCGAGCGTCACGTACTCATCCCAGGTGGCGTTCCCGCATGAGCACGTGGTCCGGATGCGCCTCGAGCCTCTCGCGTACGAACTGAAGCACGCTCTCGAGGAAGCGATAGGCGCGTGGGAATCGAGGCGTGGCGCTCGACGACGACGAGCGAGCGCTCGACGAGACGATGTGAGCAGGTCGAGCACCTCGAACTCGTCGCCCTGATCGGACACGACCGCGGTCGCGCGGTCGAGGCGTCCGAGTCGCCGGCGAACACCGCGAGCGCGCCGCATGAGGTCCTGCTCCGGCGGCAGCAAGTGGTCCCAGCTCCACTGAATCGTGGCGAGCACCGTGTGCTGGCGCGACGCGCCGCCGTCGCCGGGGCGGGCAAGGAGCTTGAAGCGGTCGCCGAGCCGCGCCCGGATCTGCGCCACGCCGAGCATGCCGCACGCGCGCCGCGGCCAGCTCGATCGCGAGCGGAATTCCGTCCAGCCGCCGGCGAGATCTCCACGATGTCGGGCGCGTTCTCTGCCGTCAGCGTGAAGTCGGATTGCGAGGCGCGCGCACGGTCGACGAACAGTCGCACCGATTCGACGTCCATGAGCGCGCCGACGTCGCCGGGGCCCGCGTCGGGAGTCGCCAGGGCGGGTAGCGAAAACCCGACCTCGCCGTCGATGCCGAGCGGCTCGCGGCTGGTCGCGAGCACGCGCGTGTGCGAGGAGCCGGCGAGAATGCCTGCCACCAACCCGCGCGCGCCCGGGAGCGACGTTGCTCGCAGTTGTCGACGAGGAACAGCATCCTGCGATCGCGCACGTGACGGACGAGCACCTCGAGGGGCGAACGTCCGGGCTCTTCCTCGAGGCCCAAGGCATCGGCCGCGACGTCGACGACGTGGGTGTCGTCGGTCACCGGGGCGAGGTTCAGGAACCAGACGCCGTCCGGATTGCGTCCGAGCGCCGACTCCGCGAGGCGCTGCGCGATGCGCGTCTTACCGGAGCCTCCCATTCCGAGCAACGTGAGCAGGCGCGTCTCGTCCCATAGCCGCTCGCACTCGCGCAGAACGCTCTCGCGGCCGATGAAGCTCGTCGCCGGTGCGGGCAGATTGTGGGGCGTCGCGTACGCGGCGCCCTCGCGCAACTGCGGCGGCGCGGCGGATTCCGAGCGCGTCCTCGAGCGTCAGCCGCACGGTCGCGCATGTCGGGCGGGCGGGCGTCCGGCGTCTTTCTCGAGGCTGCGCGCGACCAGGTCACGGATGCGTGCCGGCACCTCGCTCGGCAGCCGCGTGAAGTCCACCGCGTCGGAGATCGTCGCGCGCATCCGATCGTGTGGCGTCTGGCCGGCGAAGGCGCCCCGTCCGGCGAGGCACTCGTACAGCACGCTGCCGACCGCGAACACGTCCGAGCGTGCGTCGGTGCGCCGGCCGAGCACCTGCTCGGGGCTCATGTAGCCGGGTGTGCCGACGATCATGCCCTCGAGCGAATTCGTCTCGACGCGCGTCGCCGCGCGCAAATCGAGCGTTGGCGCCTCGTCCAATGACGTCGCGTGCGCGTCGTCGCCGGCGCTCGCGGGCTCACTCGACGCCACGTCCCTCGAGGGCTCGCGCACACCCTCGAGCCCTGTGGTGCGGCGTGCGAGGCCGAAGTCGAGCACCTTGACGAGCCCCCGCGGCCCGATCATGACGTTTCCCGGCTTCACGTCGCGGTGCACGATGCCGCGCTCGTGGGCGACCTCGAGCGCCTCGGCGATCTGGGCGACGATCTGCAGCGCCTCCTCGACACTCATCCGCCCTCGCGAAAGCCGGGCGGACAGAGTCTCGCCCTCGACCATCTCCATGACGAGGATCGTCCGACCTGCGTCCAGCTCCTCGAATCCGTGAATGATCGCGATGTTGGGATGGTTGAGCGAGGCGAGCGCCAGGCGCTTCGTGGCGGAAGTTTCCGATCGCCTGGGTGTCGCGGTCCATCCGGCTCGGCAGCACCTTGAGCGCGACGCGGCGATCGAGGCGCGTGTCGCGGGCGAGATAGACCTCGCCCATGCCGCCCGCGCCGAGCGGGCCGAGGATCTCGTAGGCGCCCATGCGGGCGCCGGGCCGCCGAGTGGCATCGCGTGAATCTACCTTAGCGGGCGTGCCACTCGTGCACGATCCGGAGCGAGCACCTCAGTGCATCGAAGCGGCGTGTAGCTCGCGTTCCGCCGCGCGCGGACGCCGGCGGCCGGTCGTTCAGCTCGCGAACCACGGAGATCAGATCGCCGGTGCCGTAGAAGTCCACGGCCAACAGGTTCGGCAGGTGTCCCGCGCTCGCGCCGGAACGCCTCGACGCGCGCGCAGCAGCGCATCGTGCGCGTTCACGATGGCGGCGTTGCTCGGCTTCGGCATCGGCGTTGTCTCGATCCAGTGATTCAAGAGATACAGCGACCCGGCGGTCCCGCCGCGGTTTGGTCGATTCGAGAACTCGGACGGATCGTGGAACTCGTACGGCGTTTCCTGCATCACCTCGAACGCGGGGTGGTACCAATCCACGCCCGCCGTCGCGTTCTCGGCCATGATGAGCACGCGTTGGTCGGACTCCACCATCTCGCGCAGCGTCGGCCACGAGGGGACGTGCTGGGCCCCGGTACACGAAATCGACGAGCCCGCTCTCCTGGCAGCAGCGTTCGATGTCCTGGGGCGTCACGCTCTCATCCTGGATGACAATGATCAGGACCTCGCCCGGGTTCTCGACCAGGAAGTCGCGGATCGCTTGCAGCTGGGGCACGAGCTTCGACCGCTCCGAGCTCGCAGAAGCCGTGACACATGTAGACGTCTCGCTCGCCCTGCTTCTCGGCCGCCAGGCGGTCGCGGATCCTGAGCACCGCGGCCATGCCCTCCTTGCCGATGGCCGATTCGTACTTCGCCATCGCGGCCTTCTCGTCTTGCAGCTCGGTCTTCACCTTGTCGCCGACCTGCACGCCGTAGTGCGCGTCGATCAGGAACCCGCGGACTCCGTCGGTCAGCTGCTGCGCGATGCCCGCGTTCTGACTGGGGAACATCCAGCCGGGAAGATCGGCGCCGCCCATCGAGTTGTGCGACGTCGGGAACACGACCTGATCGAGTCGGCGGTCGCACAGCGCCGCCGACCCGTTGCACGCCGTGATGACCTCGGACTCCGCCGCGCTTGGCTTCGGACGAACGACCCACCACGTCGTGGCCGCGAGCAATGCGACGGCGATGCCCCCACGAGCGCGACCGCGGCCCAGCGCGGCGCGGCGGATCGTCCGTCGGACGTCGTGTGCGCCGTGCGCTCGATCGGCGGCAGCAGGTGAAGCACCGCGATGAACACCTCGCGGAGCCCGGCGAACGCGATCAGAACGCCGCACAACCAAGCCACCACCGTGAGCGAGGGCAGCGGCCACAGCAGGAACGCGCCGCCGATGGCGCCGCCGACGATCCCGCGCGCGAGGCGCCAGCGCATGTTCTCCTGGGGACCGGCCAGCCAATGCCGTGAAGCGTCGAACAGGTGGTGGAGCGGAACGCGCTCGAGCAGCGACGCCGACGCGGCCGCCAGCACGAGCCCGCCGAGCGCAAGGCCGATGGCCCACAACATCAGGCCGCCGAGGAACGCGCTGGCCAACCCGGTGAGGGCCGGGGGTAGTCCGCTTGTCTCGACAGCAGCAGCCCGAGCACGTCGCCTCCAAAGCGGGCCATGAACGCGAGCAGCACGCCCAGCGCCGCGAGCGCCATTCCCGTCCGCATGATCGCTTCGCGCTTGGCACTCGAGAGCCACACCCCGCCGTGCAGAAAGAACGCCAACCAGCAGGAGCGCCAGCGAGCCGGCCCGCATCCGGTTCGCGAATCGCGCCAAGCGCGCTGCACGCTCGCCACCGGGAAGCGAGCTCAGCCGTCCGATGGTGGCGGCCAGTCGAGGAGGATCTTGCTCGCCAACTTGGGATTCGTCTCCACCATGCTGCCCATGAGGACGCCCACGTCCTGCACGTCGAGCACGATCTCCTTCCCCGCCCCGGAAAAAACGGTCTGGTGTGCCGCGCGCACCGCCCGACGAACCGCGGCCCGAAGCGGGAAGTGTGGACACGATCCCTCGAGCCGCGCCGACCAGCACCGGGCGAAGTCCGATGAGGTCGGGCTTGGACTTGATCACGGCATCCGCGATCTGCTCGGAGACGTACTCGGCGACGCGCGTCCTCGAGGCTCGAGGCGACGCGGGTCGCGAACGCCCCCGCGTTGAAGACGGACCGCGTGGCGTACCGAGGAGCAGCGCGGTGAGGATGAGCAGGATGCCGATGACGCCGCACGCTGCGGCGGCGTTGCGTCGAGGGCGGCCGGAAGCCATCGTCACTCCGTTCGAGATGGTCGGTGCGATGCGGTAGGCGAGTTGGGCTGTGGAGTGGAGCCCGTATTCGTACCAAAACGAAGTCCGTCAGGCGACCACGATCGGTGGCGCACCAGGGCGCCGCCTCCCGCCGCGGGTTCGCTCGAGCGGTCCCGCCGCGTCGATCAGGAGCGGATTTCGGAGCGAAACTAGGGCGCGAGGACGAGCACGACGAACGTCCCAGGCACGACCGGCGGCCGTGGATGGGAGCGCTCGGGCGTCGGGTCGGGCGTGGGCCCGAAGGACGCGGTGACGACGAACACGCGTCGGTCTTCTCGTCCAGCGCCATCGTGCAGGCGCCGCGCTGCGTGGAATCGGTCTCCGCGATGGCGAAGTGCCCCGGCTGCTTCTCGCGCGCGACGCTGAGCGTGCCGTTGCCGTTCGACGAGAACGCCGTGCCGCGCTTGGCGTCGAAGGCGACGGCGTCGACGCCATCGCCGATCATCAGCGCGTCCACGACCGCGCCGGTCGTGGAGTTCATGACCACGAGGTTGCGGTTGTGGCAGCCGGAGAACAGCAGGTGGTGTGCGCGATCCAACGCCAGCCCCGTGGGCTCCTCGCCCGGTGCCAGCGGCCAGCGGTGGTCGATCTTGAGCGTGCGCGCGTTGAACGAGACGATTGCGCTCGTGCTCTCAGGTTCACGAACACCTCGCCGGCTCCGTCGGGGACGGCGAACTCGGGCGTGCCGCCGAGCGGGAGCGAGTCCACGAACGCGCCGGTCGCGGCGTCGAACGCGCACGCGTTGTCGCTCGCCGCCGTTGAACGAGATCACGCGCTTCGTGACCGGCTCGTAGATGAGCGCGTCCGGGAATCGCGCCGGGACCGCGATGCGCGACTTGACGGCGAGCGTCGCCAGGTCGAACACGACGATGGCGGAATCGCGCCCGCTGGCGATGTAGCCGCGCCCGAGCGCCGGCGCGAGCGCCACGCCGTGCGCGCCGGCGGTGCCGGGGATCACGCCGAGCTTGGTGCCCTTGTCGAGATCCAGCACCTCGACCTGCGTGGCGTGCGTGACGTACAGCCGCCGCGACTGAGCGTCGGCGGTGAGGTAGTCCCATCCCCTTCGCCGCCGATCAGCCAGCGGTCGACCACGTGATAGCGGTGCGACGAGGACGGCGCGGCCTTCGCGGCGATCGCCTGCGACCCGGCGAGCGAGGACGCGATGAGCATCAGGCCGAGCGCGCTCGCGCAGGTCCGGATCGGCGACGACGACCGAGTTCGTGTCACGTCTGACTCTCCTTGCAAGCGTGATGGGTGCCGAGGATGACGGGATCGTATCCGACCCGACGTCCAGGACAAGGGAGCAATGCAGCGCCGGCGCGGCGCGTTCGCAGTCCGTTCACCTGTCGTTCAGGAAACCGGCCGACACTGCGACCAACATGTTCCGGCCGGATGGTCATCGTGGTGGCGTCGCTCCTCGCGCCGATCCGGGCCGAGGGAGCAAGCTGCGACGGATTCGCTCACCGTGGACGAGTGCGTCGCGCTTCGCGCGTCGGGCGAAGCGCCGGCGGTGCGGGCGGCCGGGCTCGAGGCGGCGGCGGCGCGCGGCGATTCGACGGCGGCTGCGGTCAACCACCGGCCCTGCGGTGTCCGTGCTCGCGAGGCGCACGGGTCGCGCCCGAAGGCTTCTACGACCCGGTGATCACGAACCTGGGCGAGTACGAGCTCAAGCTCAGCCTGGATTGGACCGCGACCGATGGCGTGCCGGCTCCCGCGCGCGCGCCGCCGTGGCGAGCTGGACCTGCGCCGCCGCTGGATCAGCGCCGCGGCGGAGATTCGTGACGTGCGGGGCTGGAAGCGGCGCGGCTCGCGATTCGCGCGCTGCGATTGCAGCGCGAGGTCTTCACACAGGAGCGGACGCTCGACGGGATCGACCGTCTCCGCGCGGCTCGTGCGCGCCGGTGTCAGCTCCGGGACGCGCAGCTCGACCGGATTCGACGCGCGTGGACCTGGAGCGCGACAGGTCGCGAGCGCACTCGAGCAGACCCGGCTCGACGCGCGCAGCGCGCTGCTGGAGCTGAGCGTGCTGCTGGGGCGCGCCGAGGATTCGCTGGCGGTGCGCGAGGCCGACCCCAACGGCGGGCGGGCGCCGACCGAGGCCGACTCCGTTCGCCTGATCCAGCTCGTCGAGAGACTTCCCGAGGTCGGGCTCGCGCGCACGCTCGCGGCGCGCTCCGAGCTGGATGCGATCGACGCGGCGCACGCCAAGTCGCCGGCCGTCTCGTTCACCGTCGACGCCGGGCTCGCGGGCGCCGATCTCACCCACCTCGTGCCGCCGAACCTGCTGGAGGAGAACCGAATGCGACGTTCTCGGACCGGCTGGCGCGCGACTCTCGGCGCGTCGGCGGCCGTCCATGCGGCTGCCGGTGATCGACGCGACCGCGAAGCCGAACACACGCGCTCGCGAGGCGCCGCGCAGCGCGCCGAGAAGTACGCAGCGCGGCAGCGGCGACGCGCCTGCGCCAGGAGACGCCTGACGCTGCTCGCGCGCTGGCGGGTCGCGTATCGCACCGTCGAGGCGGCGCGGCGCACCGAACGAGCGCGCGGAGGCGAACCTGCTCCGCGTCAAGAGTCTCTACAGCGCGGGCGCAACGCGGCTGCTCGATCTGCTCGACGCCCAGCGCGTGTACGACGAGTCGCGACAGCGCCTCGACGATGCGCAAGCGGAGAATCGGTTGCTCCAGTTCGAGGCGGAGGACCGCCGATGAGCGCGTTCTCCGCACGGTACGCCCCGCTCGCGGCGATAGTCGTCGCGATGCGCCGCCAGTGCGCAGCCGCTCGTCCGACGACGCCCCGCCCCGCCGAGGACCGCGGTGCACGTGCAGGTCGCACGGCTCACCTGACGCTCGTTCGCCGACATCGTGACGGCCACCGGGCAGTGGCGCGCCGCCAACGAGATCGTCGTGTCGACGCCGTTCGCGGCGACGGTCGAGAGCCTCGAGCCGCGCAGTGTCGGCGATCGCGTCACGCAGGGCGACGACCGTCGGCGTGCTGGTGACGCGCGAATCGCGCGCGACGCTCCGCGGCGCCGGAGTTGATGCTCCGCCAGGCCACCGACGCGGCGCCGCGGCCGAGGCCGAGCGGGCACTGGCGCTCGCGCGCCGCGAGCTGGTGCGCGTGCCGATCGTGGCCGCGGCGTCGGGCACGGTGGTCCGGCGCTCCGCCGAGCCGGGCACGGAGCTGGCCGAGAGGCGCCGAGCTGCTCGCGATCGTGTCGCGCGAGGACCTCGTGTTCGAGGCCCACGTCCCGGCGTCCGACGCCGCGGCGCGTGAGCACCCGGGCAGACGGCGCGGATCGCGATCGAGGGCGTCGAGCCGGTGGTGGCCGGGTGCAGCGCCGGTTGCCCGGGGTGGGCGACGGGGACCAGAGCGTGCTGGTGTGGCTGGCGCCGACGGCCGCGCCGCCGCCCGCGGCGATCGGGCGCTTCGGCACCGCCCGCATCGAGATCGGCGCCGCCCGCCACGGGCGTCGGCGTGCCGGACTCGGCGCTGGTCGAGGACGACCTGACCGGCGAGAGCGCGCCTCGTGCGCGTCGACACGAGCGGCGTCGCGATCTGGACCTCGGTCACGCTCGGTCGTGCCGACGTCGGCTGGCACGAACTGCTCACGCCGCGCTGGCGCCGGGGACCGCGGTCGTGGTCGCGGGACAACGCGGCCTGCCGGACAGCGTGACGGTGGTCACGCCGTGAAGCGCTTCTTCGCCGGCGTGCACGCGCAGCGGCGCGCGATCGCGGTCGGCTTCGCGGCCGTCGTCGGGCTCGGCGTCGTGGCGGCGCTCGGCCTGCCGACGTCGATCCTTCCCGAGGTGACGTTCCCGCGCATCACCATCCTGGCCGAGAGCGGCGAGCAGCCGAGCGAGACGATGCTGCGCACGGTGACGCGCCCGATCGAGGAGTCCCTCCACCGGGTTCCCGGCGTCGGCGAGATCCGGTCCAGCACGAGCCGCGGCTCCGCCAGAGATCACGGTCGACGGCGCGTGGCGGCTCGACATGAACCTCATGCTGCAGCGCGTTCAGGCGCAGATCGCGACCGTGCGGTCCGTGCTTCGGAGCGAGACGGTTATCGACGCGCGCTGATGAATCCGACGCTGTTCCCGGTGCTGGCGGTCTCGCTCACGTCGGATCGCGTGTCGCTCGCGCGGCTCCGGCGACGTGGCGGTGACGATGCTCAAGCCCGAGCTGTCGCGCCTGCCCGGCGTGGCCGAGGTCATCGTGCAGGGCGGGCGTCGCCTCGAGGCCCGCGTCGAGCTAAATCCGGCGGCGCTGCAGGCCCGCGGGCTCGATGCCGCGAGCGTCGCCGAGGCGATCCGCTCATCGTCCGCGCTCGCATCCGTCGGCCTGATGGAGACGAACGCGCAGCTCTACCTCGGGCTCGCCGACGGCCGTCCTACGGATCTGGCGTCGCTCGAGGCGGTGCCGATTCCGACGCCGGCGGGTGCGCCCGTTCCGCTCGGCCAGCTCGGCCGCGTGGCGCTCGCGGAAGCGCCGGAGTTCGTGCGCTACCGCGCGCGCGCGCGTGAGGCCGTGCTCGTGAACCTGCTCCGCCAGCCGTCGGCGAGCGCGGTCGAGCTGTCGGACGCCGCGCATCGATGGTTCGCGGACAACCGAGGCCGACTTCCCGGCGGCATCACGATCGAGACGTTCTACGATCAGGCCGATCTCGTGCGCGCGCTCGGCGGGCGGCGTGCGCGACAGCCTCGTCGTGGGCGCCCTGCTCGCGATCCTGGTCGGTGATCACAGCATCTCGGCAGCCTGCGTCTCGGTTTGGCCGGCGCGATCGTGCTGCCGGGGAGCATCGCGCTCACGCTCATTGCGCTGGCCGCGACCCACCAGTCGCTCAACATGATGACGATGGGCGGGATCGCGGCGGCCGTGGGCTCGTGCTGGACGACGCGATCGTCGTGGTCGAGCACCTCGCGACCCGCGTCGCCGGATCGAGCCCCGCGAGCCGCTGGGACGCGATGGTCGAGATCACGCCCACGCTGTTCGGCTCGAGCCTGTGCACGCTCGCGATCTTCCTGCCGTTCGTGTCACTCGGCGGCGTGACGGGTGCGTTCTTCCGCGTGCTGTCGCTGTCGATGGCGCTGATGCTGACGTCGTCCCTCCTGTTGTGCCTCACCGTCGTCCCGCTGTTGAGCCCGGAGCGCTCCACCGCGTCGAGCGCCCGCACGAAATCGCCCGCCGCTTCGACGCCGTGCTGCGCGCCGTGACCGGGCACCGGTGGATCGGCACGGCGGTCGTGGCCGTGCTGATCGTGCTCGCGGTCCTCGTCCAGCGCGGCCTCGGGACCGGTTTCCTGCCGGAGATGGACGAGGGCTCGCTGATCCTCGACTACATCGCGCCGCCGGGCACGTCGCTCGACCGTGACCGATCAGATGTTGCAGGAAGTCGAGAAGGAGATCGACGCGACGCCCGAGATCGCGTCGTGGTCGCGGCGGACCGGAGACCAGCTCGGATTCTTCGTCACCGAGCCCAACATCGGCGACTACGTGCTGCGGCTCAAAGGTGGCCGGCGGCGCGGCGCCGAGGCGATCGCGGACGACCTGCGCGCGCGCGATCGAAGCGCGCGAGCCGGCGCTTGCGATCGAGATTCGGCCAGCTGGTCGAGGACGTGATCGGCGACTTGATCGCGACGCCGCAGCCGATCGAGATCCGCGTCTTCAGCGAGGATCGCGCCGTGTGCGAGAGCAAAGCGCGCGAGGTGGCGACGCTGATCGAAGACGTTCCGGGCGTCGTCGACGTGAACTCCGGTGTGGTGGTGAGCGGCCCCACCGTGCGCATGGTGCCACGCGCGGAGGCCGCGCGCGCCGGCGTGGATGCGGAGCGGCTGTCGCAGGCGGTGACGCCGGCGGTCGCCGGCATCGACGTCGGCGAGATCGTGCGCGGCATCCGGGCGTGGCCGGTGCGCGTGACGCTGCCACCGCCGCAGGGCCTCGGCGGCGCGGAGCGTTCGCGGCGCTCGCGGTCCCGGTGCGCGCCGGCGGGCGAGCACGGCTCGGCGACCTGGCGACGATCGAGATCGATCCCGGCGAGACTGAGATCCACCGCGACGATCTGCGCGGCATGGTCGCGGTCACGGCGCGGCTGTCGGGCCGTGATCTGGGCTCCGCGGTGCGCGAGATCCAACGCCGCCTCGCCGCCTCGGTCGCGCTCCCGCCCGACGCGTCGATTCAGTATGGTGGTCTGTGGGCGCAGCAGCAGGCCTCGTTCCGGGACCTCGCGTTGGTGCTGCTCGCCGTGACCTCCCTCGTCGCCTTGGTGCTGCTCGTGTCGTTTCGCTCGTGGGTACAGCTGTTCGCCGTCCTCGCCGTCGTCGCCGCAGTCACTGTTCGGCGTGTTCGCCGCGCTGTCGCTGTGCCGGGATGACGTTCAACATCGCGAGCTATGTCGGCGCGATCACGACCGTGGGCATCGTGGCCGAGAACGCATTCTTTCTGGTGGCGTCGCACCGCGCCGGCGTTGGGGCGCGGGCTCGCGCCGATCGAGGCGGCGCGGGCGGCGGCGCACCGGCGCGCGCGTCCCGTGCTGATGACGACCGTCGCCGGCATCGCGGCGCTGGTTCCGCTGGCGCTGGGGATCGGCTCGCGCGCCACGTTGCTGCAGCCGCTCGCAATCGCCGTCATCGGCGGCTTCACGACCTCGGCGCCCCTCCTGCTCGCGGTGCTGCCGGCGCTGCTCGCGGGCTCTTCGGAGGGCGACTAGTCGTGCGTGCGCGTGCTGGTGGTCGAAGACAGCGGACCGACCCGCGAGCTGCTCGTGCGCTCGCTCGGCGACGCCGGGATGACCGTCACGACCGCCGCGCGGCTCGCGACCGGACTCCGCCAGGCGATGGTCGGTGGGTTCGACGTCATCGTTCTGGACCTGGGGCTCCTCGACGGCGACGGCCTGGATCTGTGCCGCGAGCTCCGCGCGGCGGGATCCAGACTCCGATCCTGTGTCTGACCGCGCGCGCCGAGGTCGCCGATCGCGTGCGCGGCCTGGATGCCGGTGCCGACGACTACCTGCGCAAGCCGTTCGCGCTCGCCGAGCTCCACGCTCGCCTGCACGCGCTGGCGCGCCGCGGCGGGCTCGCGCCGCCGCGGCGACTCGATGCGCACGCGCTCCGCATCGACTTCGGCGCGCGCCGGCTCGAGCGCTCCGGACAGGAGGTCCCGCTCACGGCTCGCGAGTGGGCGGTGCTCGGAGATCCTGTCGGCGCGCGCCGGTCGGCTCGTGACGCGCGAGGAGCTGCTCGAGGGCGCGTGGCACGAGACCTCTTCCGCGGCGTCCGAGAGTCTCGACGTCATCCTGAGCCGGCTGCGTCGCAAGCTCGGCGACCCCGCGGAGGGCTGCTCGATCCGCACGATCCGCGGCGAGGGCTTCGTGTTTGAGATGCGAAGTCATGAGCCCCAACTCGTTGGTGCAACGCCTGTCGCTGTTCCAGCAGGCGCTGGCGGCGGCGCTCATCGTGCTGTTCGCCGCATCGACGGTGGCGATCTCCGCGCGCACGCTCGAGCGCCAGGAGAAGGCGTTTCTCGACAACACCGCCCTGCGCATGGTCGAGAGCCTGCACCAGGAATACGTGGAGGAGGGCGACGTGAAGAAGGCGGCCGAGGCCGTGCTCGCCGAGAACGCGCCGCTCGGCGTGCGGATCGACATCGTGGACGACCACGGCACCACGCTCGCCGCCACGACGAGCGGAATCGATCGGAACGCGCGCGACGTTCGTGTCGTGCGGCTGCATAGCCCGCACGGCGCGTGGATCGTGGCGACGATGTCGACGCGTCCGCGCCAGAATGCGCTGCAGGCGCTGAGCGTGGCGCTCCTGCTCGCGGCGGTGCCGTTGTTCATCGTCGTGTCCGTGTTCGGGCGCTGGATCACGCGCCGCGCCCTGCGGCCGCTCGCGCGCATGGCGACCGAGGCGGAGCGCATCTCGGCGAGCGGTGCCGTGAGGCCGCTCGCGAGCCCGACCGATCCGAAAGAGGTCGCGGCGCTGGCTCGCCGGTCGTTCGATCGGCTGGTCGTGCGCCTGGACGACATGATCCGCGCCGAGCGGCACTTCACCCAGGACGCCGCGCACGAGCTGCGCACGCCGCTGACGGTGCTGACCGGCGAGCTCGAGTACACGCTCTCCCAGTCGACGCTCGACGTCCGACATCGCGAGGGCCTGCTGCGTGCCTCGAGCCAGGTGGGCGCCATGACCGAGCTGGTGGACGCGCTGCTGTTCCTGCGGCGCGCGGACAGCGAGCAGCACGGGTTCGGCCTCGAGTTCGTGCCGGTCAATCTCGCCGACCTGACGCGCGACACGCTGGGGTCGCTGCTGCTCCAGCACCTGGAGCGGCGCTCCGACGTGCGCGTCGACGCGGCGGACGAGGTTCTCGTTTCGGGCCACGCCGTGCTCTCGGTGCGGCGCTCCGCAATCTGATGGCGAACGCGCTCAAGTTCCACGGACCGCGGCCAGGCGGTTCGGGTCACCGTCCCGCCGGCGGCGAGCATGAGCCGTGTCGTCGTGGAGGATGCCGGCCCCGGCGTCTCGGCCGAGGACCGTGACAACATCTTCGACACGTTCTATCGCAGCGCCGAGGCGCGCGCGAGCAAGGAAGGATTCGGGCTCGGCCTGCCGATCCTGCGCCGCGTGGCGCGCGCGCACGGCGGCGACGTGCTCGTGACGCGGTCCCCGCTCGGCGGCGCGCGGTTCGAGCTCATCCTTCCGGGTTGGTCCGCGCCGGCCTGAAGGCTCCCCTGAACCGTTCCGCTTGAACGCTTCCTCCTGAACTCTTCGCAAGGAAATCACTCCCGTGAACGCTCGTCTCGTCCCACCGCTCTGGGCCATGCTCACCCTCCTCCCCGGCGTTGCCCAGGGTCAGGTCGCTCCGCCGCCTCCGGTCATGACCAGCCCTCGCTCAGCGGCACCGGCGTCGGGCTCGTCGCGGTGGCCGCGGGCATCGCCGTCGTCGGACTGGCCGACCACGCGTTGCGCGATCAAGCCCTCAAGGAAGGCGTCCCCGGGGCGCAGCACGTCGCCGACGTCGCGCGTCCGCTCGGCACGCCGAGCGTGCTCGGCCCCGCGCTGTTGCTCGGCGCGGTGTCGGGACTGGTCTTCCAACGGCCCGGACTGACGCATGCGAGCGTGCGCATCGCCGCGGGAGTGGCTACGTCCGCCGCGGCGTGCGGGATTCTCAAGGTGACGCTCGGCCGCCTGCGTCCCGGCGAGGCGCCGGGCGACCCGGACGACTTCCTGCCGTTCTCGGGCCACGACTCGTTCCCGTCCGGGCACACGACGGTGGCGTTCGCCGCCGCGGCGGGGATCGATCGCGAGACCACGTCCGCCTGGGTCCCGTGGGTCGTCTACCCGATCGCGAGCCTGGTCGGCTGGTCACGCATCCACGACGACCAGCACTGGACGAGCGACGTCGTCGCGGGCGCGGTGCTCGGGATCTGGACGTCCAACCAGACGCAGGCCTTCATTCGCCGCCACGAGGCGACGCATCGATTGGGGCTGTTCATGTCGCAAGGCCGGCACTCGACGAGCTTCGGGCTGCGTGAGACCTTCTGAAGCGTCGCTCGTCGCCACTCGCCCTACGCCGGAGGAATCGTGAAGCGCTTCCCTGTTGCCCTCGTTGCGTTGGCTTCGCTGGCGGCCGGCACCGCCTGGGCGGCCGAGACCGCGCTCATCCCTCGCGCCCTGCTGTTCGGGAACGCGACGCGCCGTCTGCCGCAGCTCTCACCCGACGGTACGCAGATCTCGTGGCTGGCGCCCGATGACCACGGCGTCGTGAACGTGTGGGCCCGCGGATTCGGAAGCGACTCCGCTCGCGCGGTCACGCACGAGGACCATCGTCCGATCCCCTGGTACTGCTGGGCGGGCGACGGCAAGCACCTGCTCTACCTCCAGGACCGCGACGGGGACGAGAACCATCACCTGTTCTCGGTCGACCTCGAGGGCGGGGCCGTCCGTGACCTGACGCCGTATCCCGGTGTGCGCGCGCAGAACGTGCTCGTCAGCCCGGGCCATCCGGACCATCTTCGTGGCGCTCAATCAACGCGACCGCCGCGTGTTCGACATGTACCGCGTCGACCTCGCCACCGGCACCGCCCGGCTCGAGGCCGAGAATCCGGGCGACGTGCTGACGTGGGCGACCGACTGGGAGTTCGCGATCCGCGCGGCCACCGCGTTCGATCCCAAGACGTGCAACTCGGTGGTCCGCGTTCGCGACGCCGTGGACACGCCGTGGCGCGACCTGGTGGTGATGCCGTTCGAGAAGGCGTTGTTCCAAGGCCAGTTCGTCGGCGGCTCGCTGATCGCGTGCTTCGCCCCCGACAATCGCGGGCTGATCATCCATTCGGCGCTCGCGGACGGATTCGGGCGGCTGGTGCGCGTCCATCCCGAGACCGGCGCCGAGGTCGAGGTGATCGCGCGCGATCCGCACTGCGATGTCGCGGACGACGGCAACCAGCCGTCGGTGATGATCGACGACCAAACGCCGCCGTGTGGTGGCGGTCGAGTTCGATCCCGGCGTGCCCGTACTGGAAGTGCGATCGACCCGGCGTATCGCGAGGCGCTCGACCGGATCCAGCGCGAGGCGGGCGGATTCCCGCGCGTGATCAGCGCGCGACCGGGCGGACAAGCAAATGGATCGTCGCCATCGAACGCAGCGACGCGCCCGATCGCCTACTGCACGTACGACCGCGGCAGACGCGGCCGTGGCCCGCCTCTACTCCGATCATCCGGAGCTGGCGAAGCAGCGACGCTCGCGGCGAAGAAGACGGTGACGATCCCGGCGCGCGACGGCCTCGGCATGGTCAGCTACCTCACGCTGCCGCCGGGCAGCGCGGGCAAGAAGCTGCCGCTCGTGCTCGACATCCACGGCGGGCCGTGGTGGCGGTTCCACAACAATTTCGATCAACACGGCGCAGCTGCTGGCCAATCGCGGTTACGCGGTGCTGCAGGTGAACTACCGCGGCTCGACCGGTTTCGGCACCGCGTTCCTGAACGCCAGCACGCACCAGTGGGGACGCGGCACGCAGGAGGATCTCTACGACGCGGTGAAGTGGGCGATCGATCGCGGCATCGCCGATCCGCACCGCATCGCCGCGCTCGGATGGTCGGGCGGCGGCTACGGCACGCTGATGGCGCTCGCGCAGCGCCCGACATGTTCGCGTGCGGCGTCGACGGCGTCGGCCCGGCCGATCTCGCGACGCTGTTCCGCTCGTTCCCCACCTACTGGGACGGCATCCTCGCGCGCTGGCGCCGCCGCGTCGGCGACGTCGAGCACGACGACGCGCTGAACCGCGCGATCTCGCCGCTCTACCACGTCGACGCGATCACGTCGCCGCTCCTGATCGGGCAGGGCAAGAACGATCCGCGCGTCACGATCGCCAACGCCGACGCGATGGTGAAGTGCGCTGCGCGACGCGGGCCGCGATGTGACGTACGTCGTCTACGCCGACGAGGGCCACGGCTTCGCGCGCCCCGAGAACAACCTCGACTTCTACGGCCGCGTCGAGGAGTTCCTCGCCCGCCATCTGCGCGGTCGCGCCGAGCCGTGGGTCAAGATCGAGGGCTCGACGGCGCAGGTCGTGCAGGGCGTTCCGGCGGCCGTGAACGCCGTGACGGCGGCGTCACGCCGCTATCGACCGCCGGCGGGTTTGGGCCACGCCTTCGTGATCCGGGCGCTTGATCCGGTCGAGCCCGGGAACGCGCGGTCGAGGTAGCCGCCGCCCAGGATCGAGAGCGAATCGTTCTCGATCGGCGCGTTGCCGTAGCGACCGTTCAGACGCGCCAACACGTCGAGCCCCGAGACGACCTGCGCGACGATCGGGAAGCCGACGACGCCCTCGTAGCGCACCGTGTCGAGCGGGGCCGCGTCGTTCGTGTTGATGGCGATCTCGACGCTGCGCGTGCGGGGCGCCGCGCGCGAAGCTCACGGCGCCGGTGGCGTGCGTGCCGATGACGGGCTCGTCGTCGATCGTCGCCTTCTCCCACGCACGGCTCATCGTCGTATCGCCGCTTGTCCCGAACTGAACGACGCGGCCGCCCGCCGACCGTCTTCGTCGTCCCGACGCGGTAGATCACGAGCCCGTCGTAGTAGCCACCATGCACGAGGTGATAGAGCCGGTCGACGCCGAGCGGTGACGTCGCGCGGCGCGCCATCATCACGACGTTGCCCTTGCTGGTCTCGAATCTCGCGACGAAGCTGTCGGGGCCGGCGCTCGAGAGCGGCAGATCCTGCGGCATCAACAGCGTCGCGGCGGCGAGCCTGCCTCGAGGGCCGTGAACCCGGCGATGGCGAGAATGGATGTCGCGACGAGCCTCCAAGAAGCTCGCTCCCGCGCATCTCCAAACGGATTCCGTACGGCCCGTGGCATCGAGGCAATTTACCCGATCGGCGCCGCCTGGCGAGAACGGGCTCTAAGACGCGCCTCGCGAGCGATAGAAGTCGCGCACAAACGCGATTCGGGAAAAGCATGATCATCGAGTGCGTTTGGTCTGCATGAACGAGTCTCATCCAGCTGGAACAATCTGTCTCGATTCTCACGCAACGATAATTTGACACCCGGTGTGTTGCACGGAGCTCTTCACAAGCACATCGCGCTTGAAGCGTGCAAGCCGGTCCCTACACTCTCGCCTTCCCCCGCGTGCACATATCCGCAGCTCGCGCGAGCCGTGGACTTCGTGGCAAACCCTGAACTCCCCAGGAGGCCAAGATGTCCCCACCAGGGCGCATCATCTCGGTAGTACCCGCTCGAAGGAACGACGGGCGCACTCGCTCCAGTGCCGCAGCGGTCGAAAGGAGTTCGACCACTCGCTCTTCACTCCTCTGCCGGGCTGCGTACGTCGCGTTGATCATGATGGGGCTTGCGCTCGCGGGATGCGAGACCTCGCGATGGCAGCATCGGCACGGCGCCCATGGCCACGTCACCCGACGCCGGCGCGACGATCGAAAACACGCCGTCGGCCGACCTTGCGCTTCCGACGGTCTTGGGTGGCCCGTTCGCCAACCTGAGCGCGGTGGAGCTTGCACGGTTCAATGCCGGACTGGCGGAGTTCAACGAGGCCGAAGAAATCGACGAAGGCCTCGGCCCCGTGTTCAACGAGGCCGGATGCTTCGTGTGTCACGCGGGCCCCGTGGGCGGCACGAACGGACGCGTCGAGACCCGCTTCGGCAAGTGGGACAACGGCAGGTTCGACGCGCTGGGGTATACCTCGGTGGATCGCTGCTTCAGGATCACGCGATCGGCCGGGTCAAGGGGTTCACGTTCGTTCCCGAGGTCGTTCCTCGGCGCGCGAACCAGACGGCGCTGCGCATCACGACGCCGCTCGTTCGGACTTCGGTCTCGTCGACGCGGTGCCGGACGAGGCGTTCCTGCAGCTCGCGCGGGACCAGGCTCGCAACTCGCCCTCGACGCGTGGCACGGCGAACATGGTCACGGAGATCGCGACCGGACAGGTCCGCGTGGGCCGGTTCGGATGGAAGGCGCAGGTTCCCACCCTGCATCAGTTCTCCGGCGATGCCTATCTCAACGAGATGGGGATCACGAACCCCGAGTTCCCGGTCGAGAACGCGCCGCAGGAGAGCGCAGGTTTGCCCTGCAGTTCAATCCGGTGCCGACGCTCAATGACGATGGCGAGGGCGTGGAACTGTTTGCCGACTTCGCTGACCTTCCTGGGCCTGCCGCCGCGCGGACCGCGGACGCGTCAGACGGACGCGGGCGCCAGCGTGTTCCTTCAGATCGGTTGCGCGAACTGCCACACTCCCACGCTGACGACCGGAGACAGCCCGGTGCTTGCCATTGCGCACAAGTCGTTCCAGCCGTTCTCGGACTTCCTGCTGCACGACATGGGGCGGCTCGGCGACGGCATCGTCCAGGGAAATGCGCGAGGTCGAGAGATGCGGACCGCGCCCCTCTGGGGTCTGCGGTCGCGGCCGACGTTCCTGCACAATGGCAGCGCGAAGACGCCGGAGCAGGCGATCCTCGCGCACAGCGGCCAGGGCAGCGATGCGCGGAACCGCTTCGCGGCGCTCGATTGGCGCGCACGGTCGGCCCTCGTCGCGTTCCTCAAGACGCTGTAGACGGTGACGGACGCCACGGCCGGCGCGTTCCGTCCGATGAAAAGCGCCCCCGCGAGATCGATTCGCGGGGGCGCCTTCGTTTCACGACGCTTCAGTTCGTGGCGGGCGGCTCCGCCACCCCTCGGACGATGAGCCACACGCCGAGCGGGATCTCGAACGCCGCCATCGGCAGCCACAGGAACTGAACGGTCGAGCCCGGGACGGCGCCGATGAGGTCGAGCGGGAGCCCGACCACGAGCAGCACCGACGCGACGACGCCGAGACCACGCCAACGGCGCGGGAATCAATCGGCCTCGCACGAAGAGCCACGAGAAGATCTGGTGCTGCCGACCGCGAACAAGCGTCGCCGTCAGCGTCGTGTTCCAGACGCGCACCTGGAGCAGGAACGCTCCGAACGCGTTCGCGAACGTCGCGTCGGGGGCGTCGGTGCCTCCTCCGCCGTCGCCAGCCACAGCAGGCCGAGGGTGGCGAGCGGCGCGATCACGGTGACGATGCTTTCGCCCACGCGGCAGCACAGCGCGATCACGGCGAGATCGCGGTCCACGTCGCGGGTGATCGCATACAACGAAACGGCGAGCACGAGCGCGCCGTCACGCAGATCAGCAGGGAGAGCAGAATGGTGACGCGGACGTCGGCCGCATGCAGGGCCATGCGCACGAGCTTCTCGGCGGTCCCCGGTGCTCGCGTCGAGCTGCCGATCACCATCTGCGCGATGCCGATGGCGATGTGAGGAGGAAGGCGATGCCGGCGTTCCGCGCGTTCGTTCGGCGTGTCATGCGTCCTCCGAGAGTGTGGACGTCAGCGTCGAGACGTACTCTACCTCATGCGCTCGGTCCTTCCGGCTTAGGCTCGCCGCCGCCGCCGAACATCCAGTGCCCCGCATGCCGTGCCGGAAGCGCTCGCGCTCCTCGGGCGTCATGCGCTCCCAGCGCTCGGCCCACCGGCGCCGCATGCGCCAACCGTTGGCGCCGTGGTGCCCGAGCGTGCCGAACAGAATCCGGCACAGCGCGAGCAGTGCGAGCGCCTGCCAGAACGTGATCGTGGGCCAGGCGAACAGCGGCGGCGGCAGCCAGTTCCACAGCGCCCGGACGATCAGGCCGCCGAGCCGATGAACACCACGATTCCCACCAGCGCCAGCGGCGCCGATCCACAACCAGTCGCTTTCTCATGTTTGTCCCTCTCATCCTTTCTCGAATTCTTCGTACAGGTGCCGCAGCCGCTCGCGCAGGTGGAGCACGGCGTAGCGTTTCCGCGACAGCAGCGTGTTGACGTTCACACCGCTCTCGGCGGCCATGTCGCCTGAAGCTGCTTCCCTTCCAGCTCGTGGGCGACGAACACGTCGCGCTGCTCCTTCGGCAGCTCCGTCGATCGCGACCTCCAGCTCCTCGAGCAGCACGCCGCGCGCGTAGAGCGCCTCCGGGCCGGCATCCGGCGACGGCAACAGGTCCTCGAGCTGCCGTCGCTCATCGGTCCTCGTCCCGTGCGACGTCGGCGAGCCGCTCCGGTCGCCGCTTGCGAACCAGGTCGACGATGCGATTGCGAGCCACCCGGAACAGCCAGCCGGTGACGTGCTCGATCGGCATCAGCAGCCGGTTCGCCTCGACCAATCGCTGGAAGACGTCCTGGAGGATGTCCTCGGCGTCGAGCGGGTCGGCCACGCGCCGGCGGATGAAGTTGCGCAGCCGGGACTGCTCCCGTTCGACCACTTCGGAGATGCGTTGGTCCTGGTCAGGCACCGTGCGTATCCGGCTCGTCGCCTTCTCCATCTACTGGTGGAGACGGATGAGGAGGGCGGAAATTGTAGGCGAGGTGGAAAACACGCGATGCGCGTGCGGCGAGTCACCCGCGCGCCGTCAGGATCGTGGGGGTGCCGGAGGTGTCGGCTCGGCGGGCACGGCGGGCGGCGGCACCGGCGCTCGTTCGGCCTCGGCCATCGTGCGAGTCGGTGTCGGCGTTGGTGGTGGCGTCGACCTGGCGATTCCTGCATGGTGACGTACGTGACCGTGTCCCACGCGTTGTGAATGCCGATGAACACGAGCAGCAGCACTGCGCCGCCGACGATGTACTGCGCGTCCATCGACACGCGACGTGCAAGTCGATGCCGGCGTACAGCAACGCCGCGTACGAGAGGATCGGAAGTGCGGCGTGCCAGGCCCAATCCTCGAGGACCGGCTTGTAGTCGCGTTGGCGCATCGCGCGTCTCAGGACCGTGAGCGGAGTAGAGGATCCCGAACCCACCGCACACGGGCGGTGGCGACGCCGAGGCGGCCCCATGCTGTGCCACGGGGCGCTGAAGATCGCCGAGACGAGCAACGCGGCGCAGAAGTGCACGACGTTCGGGCTTCCGAACGCCGACAGCGTATCGCCGCTGCGAGGCATCGTGACGTTGTCGGCGATCAACGTCATCACGACGAACTGGAGCCCGGTGAGTGCGCCGGCCGACGAGCCGACGATGACGTAGAAGCTCTCCCACTCCTGAGCGCGAACGGGGTCATTTCATTCATGCGCGCCTCCCCCTCGAGCGTCCTGGTCAGGGTCATCTCGACCATCGTCTTCCGAAACCCCAGCGCCGCGAACAGACGTTGGGCGTGATCGTTGTTCGTCTTGGTCAGCAGCACGACCTGCGTCCTGCCTCTCGACAAGATCCAGTCGATCGCGGCGCGCATCAGTTGGCGCCCCGCGCCCTGACCGCGCGCGGAATCATCGACGAAGATGTCGTGCACGACCCCGCACGGTCCACGCAGGTCCATCCAGCTCGTGCCTTCGATGTCCGCGAAGACGTAGCCGACGACCTTCCCCGCGTCCTCCGCGACCATCACCGAGGCTGTTCGCGTTCGAAGTCTGCGAAACCAGAAAGCGCCCGTAGCCGGTCTCGGGATGTTCGACCTGGATGAAGCGCTTGGGATCCGCGGCGTGATGTTGGCGCATGAGCGCGCCGCCGTAGCGCCCGAGGGGCTCTTGGTCGGATGCGGTCGCCAGTCGAATGGTGATCATGGAAGCGGGAAGATAGCGCGAATCGCTTGCGCCGTGCAGTGCGACCGCTTACGTTTCACGCATCGCCCGGTCCCTCTACCTGCACCCTTGGAGCAACGATGAAGCGCTTCTTGATCGGTTTCGCTGCCTTGATGTCTGCCGCGATCGCCCTCGCCGACACCAACACGGCCCCGCAAGTCGGGGACGCCGCGCCAGACTTCAACCTCCCGTACGCCACGCGCGACTCGATCGCCAGCGACTCGCTGCGGCTGTCGTCGCTCGTCGGCAAGCGCAACATCGTGCTCGCCTTCTACCCCGCGGACTGGAGCGGCGGCTGCACGAAGGAAGTGTGCACGCTGCGCGACAACTTCACGTCGCTCGGCGGCCGTGAACGCCGACGTGATCGGGATCAGCGGCGACTACGTGTTCTCGCACCACGAGTGGGCGTCCCACCACAACCTGCCGTTCCGTCTCGCGTCCGACCACAACCACGCCGTGGCGAAGCAGTACGCCAGCTACTACGAGGCGTACGGGTTCAACAAGCGCACCGGTGTTCGTCGTCGACAGGAAGGGCAAGATCGCCTACGAGGACCTGGCCTACAGCACCCGCGACTCGGTGTCGTTCGGGAAGCTCCAGCTCGCGCTCAAAGGGAATCAAGTAGCGAGAATCGCTAGTCGCTCGTGACCGTGTGGATCGTGAGCGTGGAGACGTTGACCCAGCGCACGTAGCCACCCACGGCTTGATGTGCGCGGTCGACGGCGAGAAGTTCAGCCCGCCCAGCCCGACCTGAACCATGGCGGAATCGACTCCGCCTGCGTCCACCGTCACCGAGCCGGTCATGCCCATTGCCCGGTGGGGCGTGCAGTGGTAGCCAAACGAGCCGGGGTTCGGGAACGTGAACTGAATCGACTGGTTGAGGCCAAAGGGCCCGAGGTTGAGGAGTTTGGGCGGGGTTACGCCCCGCCCCCGCCGCCACCACCGTAGCCGGTCGGCGAGTTGCTGCTCGAGCATGCAGCAATCCCGAGAATGACTGCGACCGAGACGATGAGGAGCGCGCGGCGGATGAACACGGACGTCATACCGACCTCCTTGTGGGATGAGCGCCCGGTGGCGACGGTACCCGGCGATCATTCCGTTGGGGAATCGATACGCAGGGATGGTATCGATCACGCGTTCCCTGCCGCGACCGCGCAGGAAGCGACGAAACCTTGGATTCGGTCCCCGATCGAGGGGTTTAGGGGACTTCGCGGTTTCGGGACCTCCGCTCCTACGAGGCCTATCGGCGCGAGGTCGGGGCGCTGCTGCCGTTCCGCGCGATGGCTAGCGCCGGTAGGACCAACCGATCGTGAACTCGGCGATGTAGTCGTTCTTGGAGGCGCCCTCGGGTGGGCTCGTGTCGAACGTGTCTGTGAAGCGGATGCCGACGTTGAAGTCATTGAACAGCTCGTAGACGAGCCGAACCTCGGATTGTCCGCGGAAGCGCCCCGCCTGCGTGATGCTCGGAAACGTGCCGAAGCTGGCGGCGAAGTCGGCGTGGGGAGTCGAAGCGAAACGCGCTCCAGTTGACCGCCACGAAGCCTTCGAGGTTGGTGTTGGAGGTATTCCCGGTTTCCGACGTGAACTCCTCCTGAGTGCCCACGAGCCCGGCGACGGCGTTGAACTCCTGATGGTTGGTGCGCACGATCTCGCGCTCGGCCCCGCCGCCGGCCGTGATGCGGTGGTCGAGGTCGAGCTCGTCGTTCTGCTCGAGCTGCGCCAGGCCGACTGCCGACCAGTGCTGCTGCAGGTACCAGCTCACGAATTGGCGGAGGTGTTGCGTGTCGTGGTCGGCACCGATTCCTGTCCCTGCGCATACGAGTCGTACGAGCTGGCTGTCGAACGTCGGTCCGCGGTAGCTGGTCTTGCCGCTCAGGCTGAACGTCGTCGCCGTGTTCGCCTTGGCGAGCGTGAAGCCGACGTCGAGGTAGGACATGACGCGCTGGGTGAAGCTCGCCGTTGAGCGGCGTGACCTGCGATCACGTCCTCGACCGGAAGCGTGTCGGCGCGGAAATCCTGGACGACGACGTAGCCGCTGCGTAGCGGTGCATTCAGCCGCCCGAAGTAGCGCAGGCCTGACGACCCCTCTCGATGTGAAAGGAGTTCGGGCTCGTCACCTTGGCCACCTTCGTCCACTCGATCGAGAGGCGGCCCGCGTCGTCGGTGCTGTAGTCGAGCTTGCCGCGCGAGAGCACCCTTGATCTCGCCGGTGATGTGATCCCCGTTCGCGGAGGATCACGAGGTCGGTCTTCGCGGCGAGCGCCGGCACCGGTGCGAGCACGGTGACCGCGCTCGACGCCAGCACCAAGGCACAGACAACACGCCGGCGTCCCATCCCCGTCGAACGGGTGACGAATGCATGCTACGGGCGGGCATTTGGAGCAAGGTAGTGGCTCGAGACCCGAGTGCGTCGAGGATGGCGGCACGCATGCTATGTTGGGGCCATGACACAACCGTGCGGCAAGTTTCCACGCGTCGGCACGCTCGAGGAGCTGGTCGAGCGTGATCGCGACCACGACTGCGACGGGCTCGGCCCGCACCACATCTGCGTCAAGGTCGAAGCCGTCGCCGAGCTGCCGAGCCGGTTCGGCGGGTTCAAGATCGTCGCGTTCTCGAACAACCGGGATGGCGAAGAGCACGTCGCGATGGTGCACGGCGGCGTCATGGGCATGGAGGACGTCCCGACCCGGCTCCACTCCGAGTGCCTCACCGGCGACGTCATGGGATCGCTGCGCTGCGATTGCCGGGATCAGCTCGAGGTCGCGATGACTCAAGCTCGGCCGGATGCCGGGTGGTCTCGTGCTGTACATGCGCCAAGAGGGCCGCGGCATCGGACTCATCAACAAGGTACGGGCGTACGCGCTGCAGGACCAGCGGCCTCGACACGGTCGACGCCAACCTCGCGCTGGGCTTCAGGGACGACGAGCGCGACTACGAAATCGCCGCGCACATGCTCGCGAGCCTGAATGTCGAATCCGTTGGCCTGATGACCAACAATCCGAAGAAGATCCAGGGCTCGAGAAGCTCGGCGTCAAGGTCAGTGGGCGGATACCGCACGTGATTCCGGCCAACGAGTGGGACCGATTCTATCTCGAGACCAAGGCGCGTCGCTCGGGGCACCTGATCGAGTTCGACGGCAAGCCGCACCTGGCGGAGCAGGACGATCCCATCATCATCGAGGACGACAACGGAGACACCATCGCGCGCGCGTGAGTGCGCGGTTTGAACGATCGAAACGCTTCGAAACCCTTGGGGAGGGCCGCACGTGTTTCGAAGGATCCTGACGTCTGCTGGGTGCCGCGATCGTGCTTGATCGTCCTCGCGTTCGTGGTGTACGTGGCCTCGCGCCAGAATCTCAAGTTCAACCCCCTACCCCGAGATCGCGGCCAGCGCGGACAGCGCAGTGGTCGCGCGCGGGCACTACGTCGTGCGCGACATCGCCAACTGCGCCCAGTGCCACGGCGACACGAACCAGGTCGCCGCCGCGCCATGACCGGCGCTCGACGTGCCGCTGAGCGGCGGGTTCACGTGGAAGACATCCCGCCCGGCGAGTTCCACGCGCGCAACATCACGCCCGACACCGAGACCGGCATCGGCCAGTTCAGTGACGGCGCGATCGCTCGCGCGCTCCGCCACGGCGTGGGGCACGACGGGCGCGCGCTGCTGCCGTTCATGGAGCTGCAGGGGCTGTCGGACGAAGACCTCGTGGCGGTGGTGTCCTACCTGCGCTCGCAGCCGCGCGGTCCACAACCCGGTGCCCGCACACCGGTACAACCTGCTCGGCAAGGTCGTGAAGGCGACGGTGCTGCGCGAACCCCGTGGGTCCCAGCGCGACGCCGCCCACGGTGAGCCCGCGCGGCCGGTCGACCGTCGAGAACGGGCGCTACCTGGTCGGAGTCGGTCGCGTCTGTGCTGGGCGTGCCACACGCAGCGCGACATGAAGACCGGCGCGCTGGTGGGCCGCGCTTCGGCGGCGCGACGGACCTCGAAGAACCGAGCGACCCGTTGCACCTGTGGTCGCCGCCCAACATCACGAGCGACTCGACGACGGGCCGACTCGGCCAGATGACCTAGGACGAGTTCGTCGCCCGCCTCCGCGCCGGCCGCATCCTCCCCGGATCGCCGATGCCGTGGCAGGGACTCCAGCGCATGGACGAGGACGACCTGCGCGCGATGTATCTCTACCTGAAGACCGTGCCGCCGGTGACGCGCGACGTGGGACCGGCGATGACGATGGCGAAGTAGCGGCTACTCGAGCAGCGTGAACCTCGTGCGCAGCGTCTTCCCCGACGCCCGCAGCGTCGCGAGGTAGACGCCGGGCGGCGCCTTCGCACCCGAGTCGCGGCGACCGTCCCAGCTCACGAGCCGATGGCCGGCCTCGAACGTGCCCGTCGACAGCGTGCGCACGCGGCGGCCGAGCACGTCGGAGATGGTCAGCTCCTGCCGGCCCGCGCGATCCACCTCGATCGCCATGGTCATTCCCGCGCGCGACGGGTTGGGCGACGCCGTGAGGCTCAGGGACGGCGCACGCTTGGGCGTGGGGTCGACGCCGGTCGGCACGTCGATGCCTACGACCGCGTCGAGGGAGCTGTCGGGGTTGACGAACAGACCCTCGTTGTAGAACTGGAGTCCGCGAACGAATCGGATCCACGTCACCTGCGACGGGCCGATCGCCTTGAACCGGAGGCGGTAGATCTCGCCGGGCCCGGTCAGCGAGACGCCGGCGCACAGCAGCAACGTCCGTGATCGAGTCGTAGTCCGCGGCGGCCGTGAACACGTGGAACCGCTTGGCGCAGGCCGACGTGAAGTACGAACCCTCCTGCTGCGAGAGCGGCGTCAGCGTGACCGGTTGAATCGCGGTCGGGTCCCAGCCGATGACGGCGTCGAAGGCATTGAACGGCGAGCCCGCGCGCGTCACCTGGATCGTGACGTCGAATTCCTGGCCGGGTCCGACGATCTGTGATCTCGGGAGCAACGCGACATTGACGCCCGGCTGACCGGCGGCCTGATGCGGCCCGGCGAGCACGGCGACCGAGGCCACGAGGCCCACCACCCACGCGAAGCGACGAGTCGACATGGTTCCCGCCTTCCACTCCACTCCGGGTTTGCCAGCGACAACCGCAGGTTCAGGGTCCAGCGACCGAGCCTAGACCGGATGGGGACGACGTTGCGTCGTCCTGCGACGGTGCCATGAAATGATTACCGTAGTGCGAGCGAGTTGTGAAGAGGATTCTCTCCGACTGCTCGCCTCGAGTGTCTCCCCCACGCGTCCGTACCGGCCGTGTGGCTCACCCACGCGCCGCGACCGCAGGCTCAGGAGGAGGAGACCGATCGCGAGCCCGTAGAACACCCCGTCAGGCCGTCGGCGAGATTCTCCGGCATGTGAGGGATCCGGTTGAGAAAGCGCAGCGACAGGGCGCCGGCGACGAGGAAGAGCATGCCGAGGCGCATCACCAGCGTCGAGTTCTGCGAAACCTTGCGAAGCAGCATCGTCAACCTCCCGTAGGTTCAGTTGGTGAACCGGTACCAGGCCATGAGCCCCTGCTTCACCGCGGCCATGGTCAGACCGATGGCGAACAGCTCCCAGTTCCACACGTGATTCGCCCAGACGTGATACGCGAACAAGCCCATCGCGACGACGATGCCGGCCATGCTGGCGAGGCTCGTGGCTCGCAGGCGATGCATGAGGAACCGCTCGTCGAGGGCACCACTCACGGCATTCATCGTTTCCCCTCAATTCGAAGATCGAGTCGGTCGTCCGCGCGAACACGCGCGCGAACGTCAGCGCCAGCTCGAGGCTGGGCACATACCGGTCGCACTCGATCGAGTTGATGCTCTGGCGCGAAACGCCCACGGCGTCGGCCAGCTCCTGCTGCGTCCACCCCTTAGAGAGGCGCAGCTCGCGAACCCGGTTGCGGATCTTCCCCATGACAAGCGTACTTTCCATCACCCGGGCAGGTGATGTCAAGCATGCTTGTCTACGTCCGACGCGCCCGGAAACTTCCCGTCCCGACTTCTCGTAGGATCGGGGTCGCCCAGCTCCCCGTTCACCAGGCTTGCCCCGGAGGTCCAAGGTGAAACGAGTCTTCGCAGCCCTGGCGATGCTGTGCCTCGGCGTCGCCGCCCACGCCGCCATCGATCCCGACGCCCAGGCCCTGATCGACACCGGCCATTGGAAGAAGCTTCGCGCCATGGCGGAGTCGCGCGTCGTGGCCAACCCGAACGACGAATCGGCCACCTTCCTGCTCGCGTATGCCAAGTGGGCGTTCGCGGATCTGGACGGCGCGCAGGCGCTGGTCGAGAAGGCGATCTCGCTCAAGAGCGACGACCCGAGTTGCTACTACTTATCGGCGCGCATCTACGGGCAGCGCGCCCAGCGCGCCGGCTGATGAAGGGCATGGGACTCGCCGGCAAGTTCCGCAAGAGCTGCGACGCGGCGCTGGCGATCGACCCCAACCACATCGAGACCCTGCTCGACCTGATGGAGTTCTACTACGAGGCCCCGGGCATCGCGGGCGGCGACAAGAAGAAGGCGGCCGAGATCGTGCAGAAGGTCACGACGCTCAATCCGGCGCGCGGGTACATGGCGCAGGCGGATCTCGCCAGCCGCGAGAAGAAGCCGGACTGGAAGCGGATCGTCGACCTGAACCGGAAGGCCGTGGACTCGGATCCCAAGAACTACAACGCCAAGCTCGCGCTGGCCGGCGTGTTTGCCCTCGACACGCTCAAGAAGTACGACCAATCCGAGCAGCTCGCACGTGCCGCGCTCGCGCTGGACCCGGGGCGAACGGGCGCTTACTCGGTCTTGGCGCAGCTCTGCGCGCTCCAGGATCGCTGGTCCGACCTCGACAACGTGCTCGCCGAGTCGGAGAAGGCGAACCCCGACGATCTCGGCCCGTACTATCAAGCCGGTCGGGTCCTGCTGCTCAAGCAGAAGGATCTTCCCGCTCCGAGCGCTACTTCCGGAAGTACCTGACCCGGGACCCGGAAGGCCTGAGGCCGAACAAGGCGTCCGCCCACTGGCGACTGGGCCAGGTGCTCGAGAAGGAAGGTCGCAAGTCTGACGCGATCGCCGAGCTGGAATCGTCGCTCAAGATCCAGCCCGACTACGAGCCGGCGAAGAAGGACCTCAAGCGATTGAAGTGAGCGGGCCCTCAGCGCGTGGGCTCACCCCTCGGGGTCGGCGTCGCCGGCGCGGGTGCTACGGCCGCCGGTAGACGTCGGTGCTCAGGTACTTGAGCCCCGAGTCTGCCATCAGCGTGACGACCTTGGCGCCCGGGCCCAGCCGCTCGCCGACGCGGATCGCGGCGAGGACGTTCGGCGCCGGACGACGTGCCCGCGAACAACGCCTCCTCGCGCGCGATGCGTCGCGCCATCTCCTTCGCGTCGTCCGTCTTGACCGCGATGATCTCGTCCACGAGCGAGGGCTCCCACAGCGGCGGCGAATAGCCGATCCCGACGCCCTCGATCTTGTGCGGCCCGGGCTCGCCGCCGAGCAGCACCGAGGATTCCGCGGGCTCGACGGCGACGATCCGGACGCTCGGCTTGTGCCGTTTGAGCACCGTCGCCACGCCGCGTAGCGACGCGCGCGGTTCCGACGCGCAGTGCACGAACGCGTCGACTTGGCCCTTCGTCTGCGTCCAGATCTCCTCGCCCAACGCGTGGTAGCCGGCAATGCTGTCGTGGTTGTTGAGTTGGTCGGTCCAGTACGTGTTCGGCTCGAGGCTCAGGCGGCGCGCCGTCTCGATCATGTCGAGGATGAGCTTCTTGGTCGTCTTGCCGCCCTCGCTCGGCACGATCGTGATCTCGGCGCCGAACGCCGCCATCTGGTCGCAGCTTCTCCGAGACTGAACGCATCCGAGCTGACGATCTTGATTCGGTAGCCCTTCGCGGCGCACACGAGCGCGAGCGACGCTCCCGTGCTTCCGCCCGTGTACTCGACGACCGTGCCGCCGGGCTTCAATCGCCCGTCCGCCTCGGCGCGCGAGATCACGGCGTTGCGCCATGCGGTCCTTCACGCTGCCGGTGGGGTTCTCCCACTCGAGCTTTACGAGCACCTCCGCGCAACGCGGCGGCACGATCTTGCGAAGGCGGACGAGCGAGGTGTTGCCGATGGCGTCGAGAACGTCCATGCGGACTCCCCTGCGGGCGGTGTCCAGCCCGCCGCGCGGCGCGCTAGTGCTGCTTCATCATCTCGTTCGACGAGCCTCGACGGCTCTCCACGATGCGTATGGATTCGCCGGAGCGGTTGCTGTGCACGATCAGCGGGAGCTTCTTGGCGTAGTCGAAGCCGGGGTCGCGCTCCTCGTTGTGGCACTGCGTGCACGTCCTGCTCGGTGACCGCCGCGAACTTCTTCGCGCCGGAATCGTGCTCGGTGCCCATGCCGTGGCAGTTCTCGCACTGGACGTTGACGAGGTCCGGCGTCGCCACGCCGCTCGTGAACCCCCGGCTTCTGGTGGCCGACGGTGTGGCACGGCACGCACTCGGGGGTCGCGTCCTTCTTGACGCGGACGAGCGTGCTCCACGCCAGCGAGTGCGCCGTGGTCTTCCACTGCGCCGCCTCGGCCGCGTGGCAGCGGATGCACGTCGCGTCGCCGACGTAGTGGTGAGTCGTGTCCGCGGCGACCAGCGTCGCCGGGGCCTGGCCCATGCGCGCGACCTCCGCCTTCCGCATGTTCTCGTTGTAGTGATCCTCGAACGCCTTCACCGCGGCCAGCATCTGCGGCTTCTCGGAGATGTCGGGACCGAGCATCACGGCCTCGGACTCCGACGCCTTCACGTGACGCTGGTCGTCGAGCGACAACACCATCTGGCAGATGTACTGGCCCTGCTCGCCGCCGTAGCACGCCTCGGAGTTCTTCACCTTCCGGCCCTTGACCAGGAGCGGCGTGTCGTGGCCGACGATGACGGCGTCGACGCCGTCGATGTCGGTCACGAGATCCTCGGTGTCGGCCTTGCCGAGCTGCGACATCAGCACGATGACGTCCGCCTTTGACTTGCGCAGCGAGGCGATCGACTTCCGCGCCGTCTCGGCGGGATCGAGCACCTGGAGCGAGTCGCGCGAGGGACCGAGGTTGGCCTTGGGATCGAGCAGCGCGAACAGGCCAACTCTCACCGTCCCGACGGTCACGATGCGCTCCGTCGCGGTCCACGGCTTGTGCGTCTTCGCATCGACAAGATTGCTGCACACGACGGGAAGGTCGCGTCGCTGAATCTGCGCCTTGAGGTACGAAGCGCCGTAGCGCAGGTCACGCTCACCGAGGCCGACCGCGTCCAGCCCCAGCGTCTTCATCGCGTCGACCATGAAGGTGGCGAGATCCTGCCGCCCCTCTTGATCCGGGAAGTAGCCGCCGTTGTCGATCCACATCACCTGGCCGTACGAGCTCTTGATGCTGTCGGCGAACGCCGCCTGTCGCGCCACGCCGCCCTTGGGAATGTGGCAGCCGCACGGACTCGTCTTGCCCTTCGTGTCCGTGGTGGACAGGATCACGAGTTGATCGGGGTGGAGGATCCCGCTGCGATCGACCGACGGCGCCGCGGCGCCGATCCACATCGAGAGCAACAGAGTCGGGAGGAACGGAGGAAGCAACATAGCCTTTCGGGTGACGCCGATCGGTGAGCGCGGGAACCGTGCGGCGCCGGCGTCCCGGCGCTGGCCCCGCCGCGCGCCTATATAGATGTAGAGCGCTTTTCCGGGCCAAATGGCCCACTCGGTCCACGAATTGCCAAGGCCAGCAAAGACGATCGCATCGCGGCCCGCGCGCGTTGTCCACGGGGCGTCAAACGTGGCTGCGGGCTTCATTCTACACGCGCCGCTCGAGTCGGTGCGGGGCGACGCCGCGATCGACTAGCGCCACACCCCCTTCACGACGTCCTCGAATCGAGGGTGCGTGCGAATCCCGTCCCAGAACGGGATCACGCGTCCCCAGATGACGAGCGGGTCGCGCTCGACGACGGCGCGCTCCGCGAAACCGAGGGCGGCTTCGCGATCGCACGACGCGTCGGCCGCGACCGCGAGCCAGAACGGAGACATGAACTCGAGGCGCGCGCGCGCCGCCATCTCGTCGTGGATCGCCTTCGCGCCGTCGGGCCGTCCCGCCTTGGCGTAGATCCACGACAGCGCGCCGAGCACCCATTGGTGGCGCCCCGACGCGGCCAACAGCCCGGGCGCCAACTCGAGCGCCCGCTCGTAGTCGCCGGCCCACGCGTGACCGCGCATCAGGTTCCAGTGGGCGAAGAACGAATCCGCGTCGAGCGCGAAGGCCCGCTCCGCCTCTGCGATCGACTCCCCGTGCAAGCCGACGAAGCCAAGCACGTACGACCTCATCGCACCGACCCACGAGCTGAGCGGATCGTCCTGGACGGCGCGGTGCATCTCGGCGACGGCCTGGTCGCGCGTGTACGTGCCGGTGGTGTACGCGCCCAGCGCGCGCTGGCCGCGGGCGCGCGAGTGCCGCGGGTCCAACGTGAGCGCGCGCTCCCAGATCGGCACCGCGCCCTCGAACCTGCGCTCGTACTGCTCCTCGATGCACGCCAGCGTCGCCCACGCCTCGGCCAGGTTGGGGTCGAGCGCGAGCGCCCGCTCGGCCGTCTCACGTGCCTTCGGCATGATCTTCGAGAACGGCGCGGCGCCAAACGTGCCCATCAGTCGGTATGAGTCGAGAGCCACGCCATCGGCTCGGCGTAGTGGGGATCGAGCGCGATCGCGCGTTCGAAGCACCCGATCGCCTCCGGCAGGAAGCGGCCCCGCTTGCCCTGCAGCGCGCGGCCGCGCAGGAACAGCTCGTAGGCATCGAGGTTCGACGTGCCGCGGCGCCGGCCGCCGCCCTCGTCGCGCAGCGTGCCGCGGAGACGCGACGCGATCGCCTTGGCGATCGCCTCCTGCACCTCGAACACGTCGGTCATCTCGCGGTCGTAGCGCTCGGTCCACAGCTGGTAGCCGTCGGCGGCGTTCGCGAGCTGCGCGGTGATGCGGAGCCGCGACCCCGAGCGGCGGACGCTGCCCTCGAGCACGGTCGAGACGTCGAGCTTCTCGCCCACGACGCGGAGGTCCTCACGCTTGCCCTTGAACGCGAAGCACGACGCGCGCGCGGCGACGCGCAGCCCCTCGACCTGCGCCAGCGCGTTCAGGATCTCGTCGGTGACGCCGTCGGCGAAGTACTCGTCGTCCGAGCCGCTCAGGTTCTCGAACGGCAGCACGGCGATCGACTTCTCGCTCGTCGCGGCCTCGACGCCGCCCGAGCCGATCGCCTCGACCAGCTCGATGCGCACGTCGCGGATGTCGCGGGGTCGCGCGCTCGCGTCCTTCCGAAGGCAGCGCCGCAACAGGTCGCGCACGCGCGGCGGCGTCGCCGCGGGCACGAGGCTCCACTCCGGCTCGCGTTCGAGGATGCGCGCGATCAAGTCCGCCGACGTCTTGCCGGCGAACGGTGCGCGACCGGTCAGGCACTCGAACAGCACGCATGCGAACGACCACACGTCGCTGCGCCGGTCGACGGCCTCGCCGCGCGTCTGCTCGGGGCTCATGTAGGGCGCCGTGCCGAGGATCGCGCCGGAGTGAGTCGGCGCGCGGCTCGGCGACACGGTGGGCGTCTGCGACGTGTCCCTCCCACGGTGGCGGACACCTCGGTGCGCGCGAGCCCGAAGTCGAGAACCTTCGCGACGCCGGACGGCGTGATCATGATGTTGCCGGGCTTGAGATCTCGGTGGACGATGCCACGCTCGTGCGCCGCCTCGACGCCCGCGGCGATCTGAGCGCCCAGGGCCAGCGCCTCACGCAGCGGCAGTGCGCCGCGTTGTAGCCGTGCCGCGAGCGACTCGCCGTCGACCAGCTCGAGCACGAGATACGGCGCACCGTCTGCTTCCTCGAGCCCGAAGATCGCCGCGACGTTCGGATGGCTGAGCGACGCCAGCGCCTGCGCCTCGCGCCGAAAACGCGCGAGCCGGTCGGGATGGTTCACGAACGCGTCGGGCAACCCCTGATCGCGACGTCGCGTGACAATCGCGAATCGCGCGCACGATAGACCTCGCCCATGCCGCCCATGCCGAGCGGCGCGAGGATTTCGTAGGGACCGAGTCTGAGTCCGGGCTGGAGAGGCATGCGGCACCTTCTCGATGGGCCACGCTGCCGTCGGGAGGCAGGGGATTACGACGGCGAATCGGGCCGGGCGCGTCTGCTCCAAGGCGCGACGACCACGCCAATGCACGCTGTCGAGCCCCGGCGCTCCAATCGAGGGGCGCCACGACGGGATGAATCCCCTCCAGTCGCGCGCCCCGCCCGTGATAGCCTCAACGCGTCTCCTGCCTCGCCGCCCCCGCGACCAACGGAGCGTTCGATGTCTCCCCCTCGTGACTGCCGTGCGCTGCGCGCGTTTTCTTCCGCTCTTGCCGCCCTCTGCGCTCATCGCTCTCGCGGCGCCACCGGCCGCTTCACAAACGGTCCGCCCCGACTTCCCGCTTACCGACGGCACCGTGCTCGCGATCGCCCAGGCCGAGCAGCACCGTCTACATCGGCGGGACGTTCAGCTACGTGGGGCCAGCGTCCGGCGCTTGCGCCCCACTCGACAAGGGGACGGGCGCGCCGCTCGCGTTGCCGAAGGTCAGCGGCATCGGTGAACGCCGCACTACCGGATGGCGCGGGCGGCTGGTTCCTGGGCGGCTCGTTCACGCAGGTGGCCGGCGTCGCCCGTGCGAATGTCGCGCACATCGACGCGAGCGGCGCGCTCACGAGCTGGAATCAGGCGTGGACAACACCGTGTTCGCGATGGCGCTCGACGCCGGGGTGATCTACGTGGGCGGCGCGTTCGCGAGACGCCGGCGAGCAGCTGCGCTCGCGTCTCGCAGGCATCGACGCTACGACCGGCGCCGTCACGGCGTGGAACCCGGGCGCCAACAACACCGTGTTCGCGATGGCGGCGGGCGGGGGGCACGATCTACGTGGGCGGGGTGTTTACGGTCGTGGGCGTCAGCGCTCGCAATCGCCTCGTCCGGCTCGACGAGTCGGGCGGTGCCGTGCGACCGTGGAATCCCGGCGCCGACGGCAATCTCCGCGCGCTGATCGTGAGTGGGTCGACCGTGTACGTCGGCGGCGACTTCCTCAACACCGGCGGCGCCGCGCGCAATCGCATCGCCGCGCTGGACGCCGAGACCGGCGTGGCGACGGCGTGGAATCCCAACTCGAACAACACCGTGCTCGCGCTCGCCGGCGGCGGCGGTGTCGTCTACGCGGGCGGCAACTTCACGAACATCGCCGGCGTCGCGCGCGCGAACCTCGCCGCGATCGATGGAACCGGCGCCGCCACGGCGTGGAACCCCGGCACCAACGCGCTCGTCCAGGCGCTCGCGCTCGACGGCAGGCACGCTCTACGCCGGCGGGTCCTTCACCACCGCGGGCGGGCAGCCCGCGCGCATCTAGCGGCGATCGACGCCGCCTTGGGCACTGTCACCCCGTGGACCTCGGCCGCGACGGGCAAGCGTGTTCACGATCGCCGTCGACCCGGGCGCCGTACTCGCGGGGGATTCCTCACCAGCATCGGCGGTCAGGTACGCAATCGTCTCGCCGCCATCGTCTACTCGACGGGCGCCGTGACCGCGTGGAATCCCAACCCCAACAACTCGGTGAGCACGATCCTCGCGGACGGCGGCGCGGTGTACGTCGGCGGCACGTTCAGCAGCATCGGTGGCCAGGGCGCAACCTGATCGCGGCCCTCGACGCGTCAACGGGTCTCGCGCGATCCCTCGTTCAATGCGCAGCTCACGGGCGCCGAAGTCCGCGCTCTCGCGTACGACGGCGCCGGCACGCTCTACGTGGGCGGCGCGATCGGCACATTCGCCGGGCAGATCCGACGCGGCATCGCGGCGCTCGACCTCGACCGGCGCGGTCTCGCTGTGGAATCCCAACATCGAAGGCAACGTCAACGCCCTGGCCCTCGACGGCAACACGGTCTACGCGGTCGGAACGTTTGCCCGCGCCGGCGGGATCACTCGCAGCAACGCCGTGGCCATCGACCGCCTCAGCGGCACGATCGGTCCCGGGACCCCAACGCCAACGGTCAAGGCACGTCTGTGTTCGTGAATGGCGGCAATGTCTACATGGGCGGGAACTTCACGACCGTCGGCGGCGTCGCGCGCAATCACCTCGCCGCACTCGATCCGGTGACCGCCGTGCCGACGGCGTGGGACCGAACGTGAGCGGTCAGGTGAACGCGATGGCGCGCGTCGGGGCCCTGCTGTACATCGCCGGGGCGTTCAACGCTGGTGCACGGCCAAATCCGCTTCGCAGTCGCGACGCTCGACCCCACCACGGCCGTCCCGACGGCGTGGAACCCGAACGTCACCGGTGGTGCGTTGTCGGCGCTCAGGACGCAGCCGGGCGCCGTCCTGCTCGGCGGCCAGTTCACCACGATCGGCGGGCAGCCCAACACGAACCTGGCGATCGTCACGCCCGATGTCACCGTCGACGTGCCGTCGGCGGCGAGACTCGCGGGCATCGGCTTCACCCGCGTCGGTCCCAATCCGGCCACTGGCCCCGTGCGCATCGAGTACGCGTTGTCCGAAGCGGCGCGCGTGCGCCTCACCGTGTGCGACGTACGGGGCCGTGTGGTGGCGCGCCTCGGCGAGGGTGCGCAGGACGCCGGCGAGCACGGGGTCACGTGGAGCGCGACCTCACGCGAGCGGCCCGCAGGGGTCTACTTCATCACCCTCGACGCCGATGGGCGACACGCCGTGAGACGGGTCGTTCGGCTCCGAGTGAGCGGTGCCGCTCACCTCAGCTCGAACTTCCCGAACAACTCGAGGATCTCGGCCTCGGACGGCGGGTTCAGGAGATTCCCGCGTACCCCTCGGCATCGGGGTACGGCGTCGCGCGAATGAGCTCGGCGGTCTTCGCGATGTCGTAGTTCGTGCGGCGTGGCTCGACGTCGGGCCGAGCAGGGTCCAGAACGCGCCGGACGCACCGTACGGGATGCCGACACTTCCCGAGTTCACGACGCGCGTTCGCCCCACGCGGCGATCGAACGGCATGTGCGTGTGGCCGCACACGACGAGATCCACGTCCAGGGATCGAAGAGCGGGCGCAACCGCTCCTCCGCGGTCGTCCTCAGGAACACCTCGGTCTCGCTGCGAGGCGTGCCGTGGCAGAACAGCACCTTCCCCATGCCGTCGATGTCGAGACGCAGCGTCTTGGGCCAGCGCGCGAGCACGGGCTGCGTCTCGGGCCCCAATTGTTGCGCGGACCAGCGGATGTTCTTGAGATCGCGCTCCGGGAGCGGCTGACCCGTGACCGTGCCCCAGTAGGACGGCGTGCCCGACTCTCCCGCCGCCATCTGCGCGAGCACGGACAGCTCGCAATTACCGTGAATGAACTGCACGGGCAGGTCGAGGTTCAGCAGTCGCGACAACGCCTCGCGTGGCATCGGCCCCGGAATGACGTCGCCGCCCACGACGACGCGGTCGGCACCGGACTCGCGGGCATCCTGGAGCACGGCCTCCAGCGCCGGCAGGTTGCCGTGGATGTCGAACAGCGCCGCGACTCTCATGGTGTGCGTGCTCCGAGTGTGCGGCGACTCCGGGGGGCCGAGGTCTCGGCGGGCGGCCCCATGCAATTTACCTCATGCCGGCAGCCCGACGTCGGACGGTCCCGGCACTTTCTACACGAGCCTCGAAGCAAATGTAGAAAGCTCCGGCGCCGGGGCTCGGGCGAGGTTTCCCTACCCCATCACAATTGCCCATTAATCACTCGTCCTGCAAGCATTTGAACACCGGTCACCCCGACTCCCAGGCGGGCACGTGCGATGCAACTGTCCCGTGATTTCGAGCATGGGAAGGCACCCCTCCCGAGACGCGTCGATGGCAACGAGGGCCGAGCGTCGGATTCGCGCCCCATTCACCCAGGAGAGTTGGCCGTCATGGGTCTGATCACGGGAAGACAAGGCAGGATCGCGAGACCGAGGCGGCGAAGGTGCGGGTACGATCGACGCGGCAATCCTTCTGAGCGCGCTCAAGGCGGTTCGGAAGGGGGACTTCACCGCCCGACTCCCCGAATCGTGGACCGGCCTTCCCGGCAAGGTCGCGGACTCGTTCAACGAAGTCGTCGAGATGAACGAGCGCCTGGCCGCGGAGCTGGCGCGGCTGAGCGTGGTCGTCGGCCGCCAGGGGAAGATCGACGAGCGCGCCTCCATGGGATCGGTCACGGGCGCGTGGGCCAGCGCGGTTTCCGACGTGAACAGCCTGGTGACCAACCTCGTCCAGCCGACCGCCGAGTCCGCGCGGGTGATCGGCGCGGTCGCCAAGGGTGACCTGTCGCAGACGATGGCGCTCGAGATCGACGATCGGCCGCTCGAGGGCGAGTTCATGCGCGCCGCCAAGACCGTCAATCGGATGGTCGAGCAGCTCGGCGCCTTCGCCGCCGAGGTGACGCGCGTCGCGCGCGAAGTGGGCACCGAGGGCAAGCTCGGTGGCCAGGCGTCGGTGAAGGGCGTCGCCGGCATCGTGGAAGGACCTGACCGAGAGCGTGAACTCGATGGCCGGCAACCTCACCGCGCAGGTGCGCAACATCGCCGAGGTGACGACCGCGGTCGCGAACGGCGATCTGTCGAAGAAGATCACCGTCGACGTCAAGGGCGAGGTGCCTCGAGCTCAAGAACACGATCAACACGATGGTCGACCAGTTGCGCTCGTTCGCGGCCGAAGTCACGCGCGTCGCCCGCGAGGTCGGCACCGACGGCAAGCTGGGCGGGCAGGCCGACGTCCGCGACGTCGCCGGCACGTGGAAGGACCTGACCGACTCGGTCAACTTCATGGCCTCGAACCTGACGGCGCAGGTCCGCAACATCGCCGAGGTGACGACGGCGGTCGCGAACGGCGACCTGTCGAAGAAGATCACCGTCGACGTGCGCGGCGAGATCCTCGAGCTCAAGGACACGATCAACACCGATGGTCGACCAGCTGCGTTCGTTCGCCGCCGAGGTGACGCGCGTCGCGCGCGAGGTCGGCACCGAAGGGAAGCTCGGCGGCCAGGCGGACGTGAAGGGACGTTGCCGGCACGTGGAAGGATCTCACCGAGAGCGTGAACTCGATGGCTGGAAACCTCACCGCTCAGGTGCGTAACATCGCCGAGGTGACCACCGCGGTCGCGAACGGCGACCTGTCGAAGAAGATCACGGTCGACGTGCACGGCGAGATCCTCGAGCTCAAGGACACGGTCAACCGCATGGTGGATCAGCTGCGGTCGTTCGCGGCCGAGGTGACCCGCGTCGCGCGCGAGGTCGGCACCGACGGCCGGCTCGGCGGCCAAGCCGACGTGCACGGCGTCGCCGGCACGTGGCGCGACCTCACCGACTCGGTGAACTTCATGGCGTCGAACCTGACGGCGCAGGTGCGCAACATCGCCGACGTGACCAAGGCCGTGGCGAACGGCGACCTGTCGCGCAAGATCACGGTCGACGTGAAGGGCGAGATCCTCGAGCTCAAGGACACGGTCAACCGCATGGTCGACCAGCTCAGCTCGTTCGCGGCCGAGGTAACGCGCGTCGCGCGCGAGGTCGGCACCGAGGGCAAGCTCGGTGGGCAGGCGCACGTACGCGGCGTCTCCGGCGTGTGGGAAGGCCTCACCGACAACGTGAACTCGATGGCGTCGAACCTCACCGGCCAGGTCCGCGGCATCGCCCGGGTCGTGACCGCGGTCGCCAACGGCGATCTGCGCCGCAAGCTGACCGCTCGAGGCCAAGGGCGAGATCGCGCAGCTCGCCGAGACGATCAACTCGATGATCGACACGCTGGCGACGTTCGCCGACCAGGTGACGACGATGGCGCGCGAGGTCGGCGTCGAGGGCAGAGCTCGGCGGCCAGGCGCGCGTGCCGGGCGCGGCGGGCACGTGGAAGGACCTCACCGAGAACGTGAACCAGCTGGCGGCGAACCTCACGACTCAGGTGCGCGCGATCGCCGACGTCGCCACCGCCGTGACCAAGGGCGACCTCACGCGCGAGATCATGGTCGACGCACGCGGCGAGGTCGCGGTGCTCAAGGACACAACGAACGAGATGATCCGCAACCTGCGCGAGACCACGCTCAAGAACAGCGAGCAGGACTGGCTCAAGACGAATCTCGCGCAAGTTCAGCCGCATGCTGCAGGGGCAGCGCGACCTGCTCGAGGTCGGGCGGCTGATCCTGTCCGAGCTGGCGACGGTCGTGAACGCGCAGCGAGCGGCGTTCTACCTGCTCGACGGGACCGGGCGGACGCCGCGCCTCAAGCGGCTCGCGGGCTACGCCATGGACGCCGACGAGGCCGCGGGCGCCGAGTTCGCGCTCGGGGTCGGGATCGTCGGACAGTGCGCGCGCGAGGGGCGCAAGATCGTGCTCGACCACGTGCCGGCCGACTACATGAGAATCTCGTCGGGGCTCGGCGCCGCGCGACGCCAGCCACGTCATCGTGCTGCCGGTCGTGTTCGAGGGCGAGGTGCGTGGGGTCATCGAGCTGGCTTCGCTCGAGCGCTTCAATCCCGCGCATCAGGGATTCCTCGAGCAGCTCACCGAGACCATCGGCATCGCGATCAACACGATCGTCGCCAACACCCGTACCGAGAACCTGCTCAAGCAATCGCAATCGCTGGCCGCCGAGCTGCAGCAGACGAACCAGGAGCTGCAGGAGAAGGCGCGGCTGCTCGCGCACCAGAACGCCGAGGTGGAGCTCAAGAACCAGGAGGTCGAGCAGGCGCGGCAGGCGCTCGAGGAGAAGGCGGCCCAGCTCGCGCTGACGTCCAAGTACAAGACGGAATTCCTCGCCAACATGTCGCACGAGCTGCGGACGCCGCTCAACAGCCTGCTGATCCTGTCCGACCAGCTGTCCAAGAACCCGACCGGACATCTCACGGATCGTGAGACCGAGTACGCGAAGACGATCCATTCCGCGGGCAACGACCTGCTCAACCTCATCAACGACATTCTCGATCTGTCGAAGATCGAATCGGGCACCGCCGTCGTCGATGTCAGTGACGTGCGGTTCGTCGAGCTGAGCAACGTGATCGAGCGGATGTTCAGCCACGTCGCCGAGTCCAAGGGTCTGTCGTTCAAGATCCAGTTCGCCCCCGATCTGCCCGCCTCGATCCAGACCGATCCCAAGCGGCTGCAGCAGATCCTCAAGAACCTGCTGTCGAACGCGTTCAAGTTCACCCGCCAGGGCGCCGTCGCCTTCGACATCCAGCCGGCGCCGGCCGGAACCCGATACGAGAGCGAAGCGCTGCGCGGACGCGATGCGGTGATCGCGTTCTCGGTGTCGGACACGGGCATCGGCATCCCGCCCGAGAAGCAGCAGATCATCTTCGAGGCGTTTCAGCAGGCGGACGGCAGCACGAGCCGCAAGTTCGGCGGCACCGGGCTAGGAGCTCGCGATCAGCCGCGAGCTGTCGTGGCTGCTGGGTGGCGAGATCCATCTCCACAGCGCGCCCGGCGAAGGAGTCGATTCACGCTCTACTTGCCGGGCGAAGCCGCGCCGCCCATGCCCGCGCGGCGGCCGGCGCAGGCGTCCGCGGCCGCGAAGCCACCGGCGCCGGACGCGGTCGCCGTCCTCGCTCCTCGCCCGTGGCGGTGGCCGTGGAGCTCGTCGACGAAGCGGGCGACGACCGCGAGACAATCGGCCCGTCCGACCGCGTGCTGCTCGTGGTCGAGAACGATCTGACGTTCGCACGCATGATCGCCGACGTCGCGCACGACCACGACTTCAAGGCCGTGATCACCGGGTTCGGGGCCGCGGCGTTGAGCCTCACCGAGCAGTACCAGCCCAGCGCCGTGACGCTCGACATCTCGCTCCCCGACATCAGCGGCTGGCGCGTGCTCCAACGGCTCAAGCACTCGGCCTACACCCGGCACATTCCGGTCTACGTCATCACCACCGACGAGTCGCGCGAGCGCGGCCTACGCTCGGGCGCGGTCGGGGTTGCGCCTCAAGCCGATGCAATCGCGCGAGGGGCTGGACGACGTCCTGCGCACGCTCGCGCGTCACCAACAGCGGGTCGTGCGCGACCTGTTGATCGTGGCGCCGAACCCGGCGCGCCGGGCGGAGCTGCGCGAGCTGCTGGAATCGAGCCTCGTGCGCGTCCGCGAATCCGGCTCGGGGACCGAGGCGATCGAGCAGATCGTCGCCGGCGTGCCCGACGCGGTCGTCCTCGATCCCGCGCTCCCCGACATGACCCTCGCCTCGTGGGTCGAGCAGTTGGAGACGATCGCCCCGTTCCGCGACGTGCCCGTGCTGATCCACTCGGTGCGGCCGCTCACGGACGCGCAGGAGGCGGCGCTCAAGCGTCCTCCCGATTCGGACGGCCACGGAGGTGCATCGCGACGAACGGCTGCTCGACCTCACCGCGCTGCTGCTCCACCAGCGGCTCGAGGACCTGAGCGACGCGCAGCGCAATCGCATCACCGCGCTCCACGACGGCGACACGACGCTGAGCGGGCGCAAGGCGCTGATCGTGGACGACGACATTCGCAACATCTTCGCGCTGACGAGCGTGCTCGAGCAGCACGGCATGATCGCCGTGTCAGCCGAGACCGGCCACGACGCGATCGCCCGGCTCGAAGAGGCATCCGACGTCGAGATCGTTCTGATGGACGTGATGATGCCGGAGATGGACGGTCTCGATACGACCCGCGCGATGCGCAAGATCGCGTCCTGCCGCGAGGTCCCGATCATCGCGGTGACGGCGAAGGCGATGAAGGGCGACCGGGAGAAGTGCATCGAGGCCGGCGCGTGGGACTACCTGGCGAAGCCGGTCGACCCGGACGAGCTGCTGGCGATGATGCGGGCGTGGCTGGTCCGATGACGACGGATCCGGTCGGCATCCTGGTCGTCGACGACCTCGCCGAGCAGCGGCTGTCGATCGAGGTCGCGCTGGCGGAGCTGGGCGAGCACGTCGTGTCGGTGTCGTCCGGCCGCGACGCGCTGCGAAGTACCTGCTCGACCACGATGTCTCGCGTCATTCTGCTCGACGTCAACATGCCGGAGATGGACGGCTTCGAGACCGCCTCGCTGATCCGGCGGCGACCGCGGAACGCGAACACGCCGATCATCTTCCTCACCGCCGACCACGATGCAATGCAGGCGAGCCGCGGTACGCGCTCGGCGCCGTCGACTACATTACGTGTCCGTTCTTCCCCGACGTGCTGCGCACCAAGGTCGGCGTGTTCGTCGCGCTGAACCGGGCGCAGGTCCGCATCCGCGAAGAGGCCGAGCGCCGGGTGGCGTTCCAGCGCGAGCAGGCGGCCGCGCGGCGGCGGAGGAGCGGACCCAGCACATGCAGCTGCTCGGGGACGCCGGGAACGTCGTCGGCGGCTCCCTGGAAGGCGCGCCGTTCGAGGAGAGTCTGCTCACGATCCTGGTGCCGGCGATGGCGGACGAGGCGAGCGTGCGGTTCGTGGATCGCGCGGACCACGCCGTGTGCGTGCTGCGGCGCACGGAGGACGGATCGGTGCAGCGCGTGCCCGACGCATCGACCCCGCTGGCGGCGTTGAGTCAGTTCGCGCTCGACACGGGCGTGATCGCGATCGCCGAGAACGACGCCGCGCACTACCCCCGACAGGTGGCGCTGCCGCTGCGGATGTACGAGCGGACGATGGCGGCGCTGGCCGTCGCGCGGCACCGCTCGACGCCCGGCTACTCGCCCGAGGAGCGCGAGCTGCTGCGGCTGATCGCCGAGCGCGCCGCAGTGGCGCTCGACAATCGGCGTCTGTTTCGGGAGCTCCAGGAGCGCGACCGGCGCAAGGACGAGTTCCTCGCCATGCTGTCCCACGAGCTACGCAATCCGCTGGGCGCGATTCGCGCGGCGTCCCATGTGCTCGAGCTGGTCGGCATGACCGACGACATTGCGATGCGTGCGAGCCAGGTCGTCTCCCGCCAGTCGGCGTACCTGACGCGGATGATGGACGATCTGCTCGACGTGTCGCGGGTCACGACCGGACGCATCAGCCTGACGCGCGAGGTGCTCTGATCTCCGCGCGGTCGTGAACTCCGCGCTGGGCTCGTTGCGCTCATCGGGACGCCCTCGAGCGCCACGCCGTGACGGTCGTCGGCGAGTCGGCGTACGTCGAGGCCGATGCCGCCCGCATGGAGCAGGTGCTCACGAACCTGATCGTCAACGCCGCCAAGTACACCGATCCCGGCGGCAAGATCATCGTCGAGATCGAGCGCCGACGATGACCGCGCCTTCGTGCGCGTCGTCGACGACGGCATGGGCATCGACCTCCGAGCTTGCTGCACGAGCATCTTCGATCTGTTCGTTCAGGGCGGTCAGGCGCTCGACCGCGCCCAGGGAGGGCTCGGGATCGGGCTCACGCTGGTGCGCAAGCTGGTCGAGCTGCAGGGCGGCAGCGTGCGCGCGCACAGCGACGGCTCTGGCAAGGGCAGCACGTTCGAGATCGAGCTCCCGTGCGCCGCGCGCCGCCGTCCTCGGAAGGCCGACGCGAGTGAGCGAAGCGCGGGTGCGTCGCTCAGGGTTCTGCTGGTCGACGACGAACGAGGACACGCGCGTGATGTTGCGCGCCTACTTCGAGCTGCGGAAGCACGAGGTCCACGAGGCGAAGAACGGTCCCCGAGGCCGTGGAGGCTGCGACGCGCATCAAACCGGCGCTCGCCCTCGTGGATCTCGGCTCCCCCGGCTTCGACGGCCTCGAGGTCGCGCGCCGCCTGCGTCGCGATCCGGCGGACGCGCGACTCTGCTGCTCGTCGCCGTCACCGGCTACGGTCAGCCCGAAGATCGCGAGCGCACGGCCAGCGTCGGCTTCGAGGCGCACTTGGTGAAGCCGGTCTGCAGGATCAGCTTCGAGGAGCTGCTGACGCGCGCGGTGCGGGGGCCGGAGGCCACGGGCTCGCGCCGCAAGGCGGAATCCCCAGAACGGAGGGCTGTCCCGCGGGCGCTGACCCCTGGCGCGTCGAGCCCGGACGGCGGCTCCGGGTTGTAAGCGACGCCCGTTCGTGTGAGACCGTGGCCGTGTGAAGCCTGCCCCCTTGATCGCGATGACGCGCCCCGTGAGCGGATCGATCGCGCAGTGCGAGCTGACGCATCTGCGCGCGCGAGCCGATCGACGTCGATCGCGCGAGATCTCAGCACGCCGGCTACGAGGCGCTGCTGACGGATCTCGATTGCACCGTCATCCGGATCCCCGCCGCGGATCACCTCCCGGATGCGGTGTTCATCGAGGACACGGCGGTGGTCCTCGACGAGAGTCGCCGTGCTCACCCGCCTCGGCGCCGCGTCACGGCAGCCGGAAGCCGAGGCCGTAGCAGCACGACTGATGGCATTTCGCCCCCTGCACCCCATGCGCCCACCCGCCACGATGGACGGCGGCGACGTGCTCAAACTGGGCCGCACGCTCTACGTCGGACGGTCGAATCGAACCAACGAGCACGGCTTCGAACACCTGCGGCAGCACGCCGAGCCGTTCGGCTATCGCGTGGTCGCGGTCGACTTCACCGGCTGCCTGCACTTGAAGAGCGCCGTGTACGGCGCTCTCCGACGAAGCTCGTGCTCGTCAATCCGGCGTGGGTGTCGCCCACTCGCTTCGCAAGCTGCGAGGCGATTGCGATCGACGAGCGCGAGCCGTACGCGGCCAACGCGCTGCGCATCCACGACATGATCGCAGTCGCGAGCGAGTACCCGCGGACCGCGCGGCCGACTGCTCGATCGGGGTCTCCGGGTCGCTGACCACGGAGTGTGGCGAGCTGGCAGAAGGCCGAAGGCGCGGTGACGTGCTGTAGCCTGGGTGTTCGAGGCGCGACCGACGCCGCGAGCCTGAGACGGGACAGGGGTTTCCCGATCGAGACTAACGTCGCGGCCGCTGGTACCTTCCTCTGCCTATGGGGCTCGTGCCGTCGCTGGGATTCGTGCTCGTGGGCGCGCTGGTTGGAGGATTCGGGACGCTGATCGGGGCCGGCGGCGGCTTCGTGCTCATGCCCCTCCTGCTGTTCCTGTATCCGGACGAGCGGCCGGACGTGCTGACCGCGATCTCGCTCGCCGTCGTGTTCGTGAATGCGCTGTCGGGAACGCTGGCCTACGCGCGTATGCGACGCATCGACGTGCGATTCAGGACTCGTGTTCGCCGCGGCCGGCATCCCCGGCGCGATCCTCGGCGCCGCGATCACGAATCGGCTGGATCGACGCATGTTCGATCCCGTCCTCGGCGTGGTCCTGATCGCGTGCGCCATGATCGTGTTGTTCCGGCCGAAGCAGACCACGACGTTGCCATCGGGACCGGAGACGCGAGTGATCGTCGACTCCGAGGGGGACGACGTATCGATATCGGCCGCGCATAGCGGCTCGGCGCCGCCGTGAGCACGGTGATCGCGGATTCGTGTCGAGCATCCTCGGCATCGGTGGTGGGATCCTTCACGTGCCGCTGATGATCTACGCGCCTCGTTTCCGGTCCACGTCGCCACCGCCACGTCGCACTTCTGTGCTCGCCATCCTCGCGCTGACGGGCGTCGCGACCCACGCCGCCGGCGCGCTCGCTGCGGGCTCGGCCTGGGCCGCGCATGCCGCCGCTCGCGATCGGCGTGCCGGTGGGCGCGCCGATCGGCGCCAGGCTGTCGACGCGCGTGCGCGGTCCGGTGGATCCTGCGAGGGCTCGCCGTGGGGCTCGCCGCGGTCGGCCTCCGACTCATCATCGTGCGCTGAGCACGCCTGTCGCGTTGCGCGAGCACGCCTCGGTGGGTGACGCCGGTCAGGTCGGGCGCGACGTCGTCGCGACGCGGCACGCGCGGCACCCACCGCGGCACGCGTCGCGGCAGTAGGCCTCGTACGCCTCGCCGAATGTTCGCCGCAGCGTCGGCTCCTCGTACGTCACGACGAAGAGGTGGAACGCGAGCGCCAAGACCGCAGGCGTAGATCAGGACCCACGTGCTGGCGAGGATGAGCCCCTGCCCGATGACGGCGGCGACGGCGGCGAGATACGACGGGTTGCGCACGTAGCGGAATACGCCGCCAACGACGAGTCGAGCTGGGCGGCGCGACCGGCACGGGTGTGCCGTGGCCCTCCCGCACGAAGCGGACGAGGGAGTCGACGAGGATCGGGACGGCGAGGACGATCATCGCGACGCTCGACCCATCTCAGCGGCTCCCAGCCGGGGAGCGGCGGCCCCATCCACCATCCCGTCAGCGCGTAGGGCACGTAGACGATCACGGCCGCGATGAAGAGCGGTGCGCCGAGGAGCGTGCCGAGCACGGGCCCACGCCGGCGGACGATCGTTGGCGCCGCCCGGTGTCATCGCCAGTACCGCACGCCGACCGCACGGCGGCGGGGATGACGCTCGGGCGCGTACTCGGCCCACGCCTCGGCGATCCGCCGCATCCCCTCCTCCATCGCGACCGGATCCATCGCGAGCGGGAGGCGCACGTGATCGGAGCCGCGTCCTTCGGGCGAGCAGACGGTGCCCGGCACTGATCGCGACGCCGCGCCGCAGCGCGAGCGCGCCGAGCTCGCGTCGCATCCCCGGCGAGCAGCAGCCAGCAGCGACAGCCCGCCCGCCGGGCGGCGGTACGTCCACTCCGGAAGATGCTGGGCGAGCAGCCGCGTGGCGTGATCGAGGCACGCGCGCGTTGCCGCCGGCGCAGCGTCGCCAGGTCCTTCGCGTTGCGCGAGCACATGCGGTCGCCACCGCTTGCGACACCAGCGAGCCGCTCAGATCGATGACCGCCTTGAGGCGCGAGAGCCGCGTGATCATCGACTCGGGTCCGCGGATCCAGCCCACGCGGAGCCCGCCCCAGAACAGCTTGCTGAGCGAGCCGACGGTGAGCACGGTGACGTCCTTCGTGAACGCGGCGAGCGGCGGCGGCGCGCTCGGCTCGAGCGTGAGATCGGCGAGCGTCATGTCGTCGAGCACGACCGTTCCGGCTGCTGGCGAGGGCGCGCATTGCGGCCCGGCGCGTGGACTCGTCGAGCACGTATCCGGTCGGGTTGTGACACGTCGGGATGAGGTAGACGACGCGCGGCGAGGTGCGCGCGACCGCCTCCTTCAACGCCTCGACCGCGAGCCCGTCGGGGCCGAGCGGCACGCCGGTCAACCGCGCGCCGAACATCGTGAACGCGTCGATCGCGCCCGGGTAGGTCGGATCCTCGAGCACGACCGAGTCGCCGCCTCGACGAGCAGATTGGCCGCGAGGCCGATCGCCTGCTGCGCGCCGCTCGTCACCAGCACCTGCTCGGGCCGGGTGGGCAGGCCGAAGCGCTCGAGGTGCGCCGCGATCGCCGCAGCGCAGTTCAGGTAACCCTGAGCGGCATGTAGCCGTGGCCGCGCATCAGCCGGGCGACGTCGGCGCGCGCGTCCTTCCACGCCGACTCGAAGATCTTGGGGAGGCCGTCGAAGTGGGCGCCGAGGAACTCGATCTCGGCGCCGGTGCGCCTCGACGAGCCCGCGGAACACCGCGTTGCGCGCGGACAAGACCGCGGCCGCGCCCGCGCGTGGCGGGCGCCCGCGGCGACGCGCGCCGGACGAGGTGCCGCTGCCCTGGCGGCTTCGAGCCACTGCTCGGCGGCGAGCGCTTCGTAGGCCATGACGGTCGTGGTGCGGCTCACCTCGAGCCAGCGCGCCAGCACGCGCTGCGCGGGAAGGCGCGTCGCCCGCCGGCAGGTCACCCCGCTCGATCGCGGCGCGGATCGCGCCCGCCAGCCGCGCGTACAGGGGACCGTCGCCGCGCGACCATTCGCCAACGATTTGCAAGAACCGGAGCCGGGTCATTGTCCTCAGTCCACTTTCTCGTGATTGGACCTTGAAGTGGACCCATCATAGTCCGTAGGATCGTCACGGCACTGATTTTATTTCTAAAGGAGGCGTCACAATGGACAGGACATTGGACCGGTCGAATGGACCGCATCGCGCGCCCCCATCCCGGACTGGGCGTACCTGGACGGGCGAATCGTCCCCTACCGCGACGCGTCCGTTCGGGCTGCTGACGCACGCGCCTCAACTATGGGACCGGGTGCTTCGCCGGGATCGCGCGGCTACTGGAACGCGGACGAGGGACAGCTGCTCGTGTTCCGTCCCAGGATCACTTCCGGCGCTTCACCGACTCCGCGCGGTTGCTCCGCATGGACCTGGGGTGACGCCCGCGGATCTCACCCGCGGCGTGCTCGAGCTGCTGCGCGCCGAGGGCTATCGCGAGAACTGCTACATCCGCCCGCTGGCGTTCTACCGCGACGAGATCATCGGCGTCCGGCTGCATGGCCTGACGCCGGCCGTCGGCATCGCCTCGGTGCCGCTCGGCTCCTACCTCGGCAAGGAAGATGGCATCCACGTCGCCGTGTCGTCGTGGACGCGCGTCTCGGACAACGTGCATCCCCGCGCGCGGCAAGATTGCCGGCTCGTACGCGAACTCGGCGCTCGCCAAGACCGACGCGATCCTCGCCGGCTTCGACGAGGCGGTGATGCTCAACGAGCACGGCCACGTGTGCGAGGGCTCGGTCGAGAACGTGTTCATCGTGCGCGGAGGCGTCGTCGTGACGCCGCCGCTCACGGACGACGTGCTCGAGGGGTTCACGCGCGCCACCGTGATGCACCTGTTGCGCGAGGACCTCGGGCAGACGGTGATCGAGCGGTCGATCGACCGCACCGAGCTCTACCTCGCCGACGAGATGTTCCTCACCGGAACCGGCGCCGAGATCGCCGCGGTGACGCGCGTCGATCATCGTGCGATCGGCGACGGGCGCATCGGCCCCATCGTTTCGACCCTCCGGACGCGGTACTTCGACACCGTGTACGGTCGCGTCGCCAAGTATCGCGAGTGGTGCCGGCCGGTGTACGCGGGTGCGGACGAGGCGCTCCCGTCGGTGAAACCCACCTCCCCTGCCGTGCGCCATGCTGCGGCCCGCTGACCTGCTGCCGGTCACGCTCGAGGGGCAGCACGTGCGGCTCGAGCCGCTGTCGCGCGATCACCAGGCGTCGCTGTCGAGGTTCGCGCTCGACCCCGATCTCTGGCAGTGGACGCTGACACGCATCCGGTCCGTGGAGGATCCTCGAGGCCTACATCGAGACGGCGCTGTCGTGGCAGGCGGCCGGCACTGCGCTCCCGTTCGCGACGATCGATCGATCCACCGGGCGGGCGATCGGCAGCACGCGGTTCGCGAACATCGACCGCGAGAACCGCAGCCTCGAGATCGGGTGGACGTGGCTCGGCCGCGAGTTTCATCGCAAGGCGTTCAACACCGAGGCCAAGCTGCTGATGCTCGCCCACGCGTTCGAGCGCATCGGTTGCGTCCGCGTCGAGTTCCGCGTCAACGTGCCGAACCACCGGTCGCGCACCGCGGTGATGCGGCTCGGCGCGCGCGAGGAAGGCATCATGCGCCACAAGACGATCGCGGCGGACGGACGGCTGATCGACTGGGTGTACTACAGCATCCTGGCCGAAGAGTGGCCGGCGGTGAAATTGGGGCTCGAGCAGAGGCTCGCGACGCACGCTCTGGCCTGAGGCGTGGGCGAGCCGATGGGCGCTTCGCTGCTGCTGTTCTTCGTCGCCACGTATGCCATCGCGTGGTCGTGCTTCATCGCGGTCGCCGTTGCGCATCCGCCGAGCACGGCATTGGGCCAGGTGCTCATCTACGTCGGGGTGTTCTCGCCGTCGTACGTCGCCCTGGCGCTCACGCACCGGACTCAGGGCGGTCGCGGAGTCCGGAAGCTGTTCGCCCGCGTGTTCCAGTGGAGGCGCAGCCCTGCGCTGGTATGTGTTCGCGGTCGGGTACATCGCCGCGATCAAGCTCGTGACGGCGCTCATCCATCGCGCGCTTACCGGGCAGTGGCCGCACTTCGGAACGCTGCCCTCTATCTCATCCCGTTTGCGGTCGCGGATCTCGACGCCCGTGCAGGCGGGTGAAGAGATCGGCTGGCGCGGCTTCGCGCTCCCCCGACTCGCGTCGCGCCTCGGGCTCGGACCCGCGAGCGTCGTGCTCGGCCTGATCTGGGCGGTGTGGCACCTCCCGCTGTTCTTCGTGCGCGAGGCGGACACGTTCGGCCAGTCGTTTCCGATGTACACGATGGCGGTCGTGGCGATCTCGATCGCGATATCGCTGCTCTACGCGAAGAGCGACGGCGGCCTGCTGCTGCCGATGTTGTTCCATGCCGCGGTCAACAACACCAAGGACATCGTGCCGTCGGCGACCCCGGGGCCACGAACACGTTCGGGCTCGAGGCCTCGCTCGTGGCGTGGATCGGCGTGGTCCTGGTGTGGGTGTTCAGCATCGTGATGTTGGGATGGATGGCGCGAACCGAGACGTCACGGGCCGGCGCTACGCGGCATGGTGGGGGCGACCTGGGCGACGCGCCACAGGCCGCGCCTGCGAGCCCCGCTCCCGGCACGACCTGACCCTCGAGACCAAGGTCGACGGCCGAGCGGTCACCTCGTCTCACACGGCGCCCGGAACGATCCCGGTGACGTTTCGGCGGCTGCCGGGGTATTTGCCTGGATGGACGATGAGGCTCTGTTGCCCCAGGCGCTCGAAGGCCAGCCGCGGGCCTTCGACGCCGCTTGGTCGGAACGCTACCATGAGGGTTGCTTTCGCTTTGCCTGGCGGATGCTGGGCAACGCACACGATGCCGAGGACGTCGTCCAGGGAGACTTTCGTGCGCGCCTACCGGCACCTCGGCCGCTTCGACCGGCAGCGGCGGTTCCATGCCTGGCTGTATCGCATCCGTCAACCGCGTCCGGACTAGGGCCGGCCGCGACCGGCGCTGGGCGCATCGCGTGCAGTCGGATCCGGTGGCGGTCGAGCGCGCATCGTCCCTCGACCGGGACGGATCGTGGGAGCTGCGCGACTGGCTCCAGAAGGCGCTCGAGCGACTGGACCCGGCGGTGCGCGAGGCGGTGGTGCTGAAGCTCGGTGAGGGGCTCGCGTATTCCGAGATCTCCGAGCGCACGGGCGTCAGCATCTCGGCGCTCAAGATGCGCGTGCTGCGCGGACGCGAAGCGCTGAGACACGTCCTCGAGGAGGTCCGAGGTGAGCGGCAAGGAGGACGACGTGATCGAAGCGCGCGTCCGAGAATCCTGGGCGGCGACGCCCGCGGCTCCACCAGACACGCGGAGCGGCTGCACGCGACCTTGGCCGCCATCGATCCGCCGCGTCGCACGCCGGGTGCCTTCTCGTGGTGGCTGCGCCCGATGACGGTTCGGATCCGCCCGGCCTGGGCGCTCGCGATCGCGGCCGTTCTCGCGGCGGTTGTGATCGTCGCGGTTCGCGCCCCACTCCGGAGCGCGACGGAGCGCCCGGAGCAATCCGCGGTGGGATCCAGCGAGCGTCCGGTGAATTCGTCCTCGTCGCCCCGAGCGCTCAGTCGGTCGCCCTGGTGGGCGACTTCAATGCCTGGGATCTGGCCGCGACACCGATGCGCAGGGACCAGCGACCCCGGCGTGTGGAGGATGCGGGTGACGCTCGCGCCGGGGCTCCACCTCTACGGATTCGTCGTTGACGGGCGGGACTGGGTGACCGATCCCAAGGCCCCGCTCGTGCCCGCCGATTTGTACGGAAGCCGCAACTCCGTCGTCGTCGGTGGGGAGCTCTAGCCGTGCTCGGAAGGACTCGCGGGATGCTCGGCATCGCGGTGCTCGTCGTGTCGCTGTGCGTCTCCGCTCGTGACGCGTTCGCGGGCGCGGTCGATCCTCGACTCGCCGCGCGCCTGGATGCGCGCACCGCCGCCGAGATCGAGACGATCATCGAGCCCCTTGCGTGGCGAGGGTCTTCCGACCGAGCCGATCGTCCTGATGGCGCTCGAGGGGGCGAGCCGCCGCGTGCCCGCCGGGCGCATCGTCGAGGCGGTTCGGCGCCGGGTCGCCGCGTTGCGCGTCGCGAGCGCGGCGCTCGGACCGGCCTCCGAGTCCGAGTTGAACGCGGCCGGCAGCGTGCTCGTCGCCGGCCTCCCACCTCGACAGTCTGGCCGCTGCGGCAGCCTGCACGCCGGCCGGTCGCTCGTCGTGCCGCTCGTCGTGCTGTCGGACTTTCTTGCCCGCGGCGTCTCCACCGAGACCGCGTACGGCTCGGTGGCAAGCGCGTGCCTCGCGGGTGCGTCCGACGCCGAGTTGATGCGGTTGCGCGAGCGCCGTCGAGCGCGACGTCGTTGCGGGCATTCCACCCGCATCGGCCGCGCAGGTTCGGACACAGTCGCTGGTGCTCGACCTCGAGAGTCAGGGGCGCGCGCCCGCGAGCCCCTCCCGTCGCGCGATGCCTCGAACTCCGACCGGAACAGGAAACCGACCATGAGCCCTGTGAACCCTCGTCGCGCCGCCGCGCTCATCGTGTGGATCGCCTCTTACCTCGCGCGCAGCGCCGCCGTCGCAGCGGCCGGCGCACTCGACTCGGGCGACGACTCCGCCGTGTCGCTCCCTGGGATCGCTCCGTGGCTCGCATGTTCGGGCGCGCCGAGGATCGATCGGAGCGAGACGGGCGCTCGCGGCGCGTGGAACCTCGCGTTCGCGGGCGCACCCCGTCAAACGACGCCGTTCGAGTCGGAGGGCAACGCCGCGGTGAGCCTGTTCCCCCTCCTCGCGATCGAGGTCGCTCCACGTCGCCTCGACGCGCGTCTACCTTGGGCGAGACTCGACTCCGCCCGAGGTCGATCGTATTTGGTCCCAGGACGTCGCACTGCGCGTTCACGTGGGGGCCGCGTCGGGCGGCGTGTGGGTCGGTGGTTGGCGTGGATTGAACGCCTCCGGTATCGGATGAAACGCCGTCCGCGCACGCGGAAGTGGGCGGCTCGTGGGCCCATGGCCCCTTCGCGAGCAACGTCGCCTTCGATCAAGCCCTGAGCGCCCCCACGGCCCGCGCTGCCGCAGGATTCGGTCGCACGCAGCAAGGGCATCTACGAGAATGTGCCCGGGTTCAAGTACACGACGACTCGACTCGAGGTGGCGTGGGGCCGAGCGCCTTGGATGTTCGCCCTTCGGGCGCGACCCAGATGGCCTCGGGCGCCGAGACACGACGCTGGCTGCGTGGCCGCGCCGGCGTTCGGATCATCCCCGACGCGTGGCTCGTGGTGAGCATGGGGCGCGAGCCGACGCAGGCGTTCGGTGCGCGCATGACGCCGGGCACTTCCCTCGCGGTGATCGTGAGCGGCATCCCTCACCGGACGGAGCACCCCACCCGACCGTCATCCCCGACGTTCGTCGCGCGATCGATGCGGGAAGGGCTCGTGCGTTTCGAGGTCGCCGCGCCGAACGCGCATCGGGTGGAGATCAGCGGTGACTTCAGCGGATGGGAACCCGTGGCGCTCGCGAGCGTGTCGGGCGGCAAGTGGCGCGCCGATGTCCGTGCCGAGTCAGGAATGCATCGACTCCTGATGCGGCGTGGACGGCGGCGAGTGGACTCCGCCGCCGGACCTTCCCGTCGCGCGCGACGAGCTGCTCGGGGATGTCGGTGTGGTGACGGTCGAGTGACGTTTCGGGCGTTGGGAGGTATGTGTTCATGCTGCGTTGGAATTAGAACGAAGCCTCCGGGTCGTGTTCATCGAAACGGCCCGCGCGGGACGACCGCCGCGGCTGATACCAAGGAGGAACACGTGACACGACACCCTCTCATTCTGCTCGCCGGCCTGGCCGCGGTCGCGGCATTCGCGGGCTGCAGCCAGCAGCCCACGTCGCCGCGCACGGCGACCGTTCTCTCGGGCCTTCCTGCCGGCGGCAACGGAGGCCCGATCGACACATGACGGGCGGCCCGCTCTCCGCCACCTCCGCCGACGGCGAAGAAGATCGACCTGCAATGCTATTTCACGGACAGCGCATCGGTGGCGGGCGCCGAGGTCCATCTCCACATCGTCGCGCACAGCTTTGCCGAGGACACCACCGGTGTCGTCTACACCATCACCTCGCCCGAGGGCTGGTCGGACTTCCCGATCTCGGGCACGCTGGTCGTTCCCGGATGGCTCTCCGCGGAGCGAACGTTTTCGGTGCATGTTCCCGTCGACGCGGCCCCAGGAGAACACTACGTCGAAGGGGAATTCGCCGGAGGCGGGAATTGGTATCTGAGAATGTATGTGCTGGTCGGAGGAAGCGCCTCGCCCTGAGCGCGGGCGCTCGATCCACGATCGATCGTGTGGGCGCCCGGACCGGCGGGCGCCCACGCTCGTGAAGGCTCTCGATCTACGCGGGCTGGACCGTTCGCAGAAGTTGCGTGAGGGCTCCGGGGTCCACGGGCTTCACCAAGTGGTGGTCGAACCCCGCCTCTTCGCAGCGTTCCCGTCACTCGGCTGGCTCCATCCGGTGGTGGCGATGAGCAATGCGTCCCGTCCGTGTGGGTGCTTGCGCAGCTCGCGTGCGACCTCGTAGCCGCTCATCTTGGGGAGTCCAATGTCGAGCAGGACGGCCGCGGGCCGGAAGTCGGCGGCGATACCGATCGCTTCGAGACCGTCGTAGGCGATCCGCACTTCGTTGCCGAGGACGCGCAGCAGCATGCCGAGGCTGTCCGCGGCATCGCGATTGTCGTCGACGATGAGGACGCGGAGCGCAGAGGTCGCGCGTGGAGAAACCAGTCGCTCGCGCTCGCGATGCCGCACGTCGGGCTCGCCGATCGCGATCGGCAAGCGGAGCGTGAAAGCGCTCCCCTTGCCCCGTCCCTCGCTGTGGGCACGGACCGAACCGCCGTGCAGCTCGGTCAGCCGCTTGACCAAGGTCAGGCCGATGCCGAGACCGAGACCTCCCTGGGCTCCGCCGTCGGCGGCACCCTGGTCGAAGATATCGAAGATGCGGCCGAGCGCCGAGGCCGGAATGCCGGCGCCGGCGTCGCGGACGGTAATGACCGCGTCACTGCCCTCTCGGCCGACGGTCAGCCAGATCGGTGCGCCGGGATGGCTGAACTTGGATGCATTGTTGAGCAGATTCGAGACCACTTGCGCGAGGCGGGTGAGGTCGGCGTTGAGCTCGATGGCATCCGGTGGCATCGTCACCATCAGCTTCTGCTCGCGAGCATCGATGAGGGTGCGGAGTGGTTTCCATGGCGGCGGCGATGACCTCCGTCAGCGCGACGCGCGTGCGGCGCAGCTCGAGCTTGCCGCCCGTGATCCGTGCGACGTCGACCAGGTCGTCGATGAGCCTGGTCATGTGTGCGAGCTGGCGGTCGATGACGTCGAGCGCGGATTGACCTCGTGCGAGCTCGCTGGGATCACGTGCAGCAGCTGGACGGCGGTGCGAATCGGTGCCAGCGGATTTCGCAGCTCGTGGGCGAGCAGCGCGAGGAACTCGTTCTTCGCGCGGTCCGCACGGCGCAGGTCCTCGTAGAGACGGGCATTCTCGATCGAGTCCGCGACCTGTCGGGCACACAGATCGGCGAAACGGATCGCGCGGTCCGGGGGTAGGTGCGGCTTGCGGAAGTGGACGGCCAGCACGCCGACGATCTTTCCCAACCGCGTGATGAGAGGCGTCGCGTGCACGGCACGGACATCGGCGCGGCGGGTGTCGTCGCGGCAGGCCTCGTACAGCGCATCGGTCTCGATGTCCTCGACGATCACGCGCCGGCGCCACTCGAAGGCGGCCCCACTCGCCCCTGGCCACGCGGCAAGCGGGCCATGAGCTGAGGAAACTCGTCTTCGAATCCGAGGATCGCTCCGATCTCGAGGACGCCGCGATCGGGATCACACAGCCACAGGATACCGAGGTCGGTACCTTCCACGGCGGCCGCCGTGCGCAGCGCATCGTCCATGATCGGCGGCAGCTCGAGCGTGGTCGAGAGCCGGACGCTCATCTCGTGCAGGCGCCGTAGGTCGGCGACCTGGGCGGCGAGGGCGTCCTTGACGACGACCAGGGATTCAACGATCGCCTTCCGCTCCGAGACATCGCGCCCGATCATCGATGCACCCATCACGCGGCCGGACGGATCGTAGATCGGTGAGCTCGCGACCGAAATCGTTACCCGCCCTCCGCTGGGCGCCTCGTACTCGGCCTCGTAGGGCTCGACCCGCTCTCCCTTCGCGAGCCGCGCAAGCCGACGAGGCTCGTGGTCGCGAAGCTCCGGGGAGGACCTCGGTCGACGGCCTCCCGATCGTCTCGCTGGCGGTGCTGCCGAACAGATGCGTCGCCGCCGAATTCCAGGTCAGGACCCGGCCATCGAGCGTGCGGCTGACGATCGCGTCGTGCGACGACTCGACGATCGCCGCAAGCAGAGCCTGGGCCTCCTCCGCCCGCCTCCGGTCGCCAATGTCGACGAGCACGTTCACCGCCGCAACGATGCGACCCTCCGCGTCGTGGATCGGATTCGCGTGCGCGAGGACGGTGCGTCGACTGCCGTCGGGCAGCCCGACCAGGATCTCCTCACGGTTGTACGCGCGGTCGTTCTGGAGGGCCAGCGCCATCCAGCACCGTTCATGCTCGATCGGGCTACCGTCGCTCGAGAACAGGGCGAATGAGCCGCAGAACCGGTCGGCGGGATCGTTGAGCTTCGGCTCACGCCCCCACAGAGCGGCGGCCTGGCAGTTGAAGTAGGTGATCAGGCCGTCGGCATCGCACGTGTAGGCCGCCACCGGGAGTGTCTCGAGCAGCTGCCGGAACTGCTCGGAGGGTCGGCGACCGGGATAGAATCGAGATTTCCTTGGGGCCGCATGGCTCATCCCCTTGAAGGTGTCTGCCTGCAACGAGGCGGCGAGCCGAACTTGCAAGGCTCGACGGCGCGAGTTTCTACAAACTACAGGAGGCGGCGTGAGCTTCCACCCGAGGCGGGTCGAGGCATCATCTCGCCGAGGCAACGACCTGGACCACGACTCGAATGAGAAGGTTTCGCGTCGTGCGATAGACGCAACAAGCTTGCCAGTCCTCGAGACGCGGAAGCCCTCGGACGTCGCCGCCGAACGTGTCCGATGGAGCGCCGAAGTCGCTCCTCGTCGAATGGGACGCCGCGCGACGTGACAGCGTTCGTGCGCGCCCGAGAGCGATTCGATCGGGGAGCGCGACGCTGCTCAACCCGCCGAGCCCCAATGATCCGAGTGCGGATCCCAGAACGGACCCACGAGCCCGACGCGCGAGAAGATCGACGCCATCTCGTCCGGTCCGGGTCGGCGTGAGTCGACGGTCAGACGGTTTCCGTACCACGTCTCGGCCAGGAACCAGAGCTGCGCGAGCGTGACCCGCGGCCGAACCGGCGTGTCGTGGGCTCGGCACCACTGGACCACGTTCTCTTCCGACCGGAAGAGGAGCATGGTCGCTCAGGTGTAGAGGATGTCCTCCCACCACGCGCGCCGCGGGCACTGGCGAAGTGGATGACGCACGGCTCGGGCACGGGGCCCCCGCGCCGAACGTCGAGCGCGATCGCCTCGCCGGTGTGTCCGTCGACGGCCTCGACCGTCGCGTCGCGATGCAGCGCGGCGGGAATCCCCAGCGCGTCCCACGCGCAGTTGGCGAAGTACGCCTGCCCGTCGACGCGAACGCGGAACGACGTCGGCACGCCCGAGAACGGCGGCGCCATGCGGATGCGCAACGGATCGCCCGGCTCGGGAACGAGCAGGCGCTTCGCGTGCAACGGCCGAACGCGGCCTCGACGTCCACGAGCGGAGCATGCAGCGCGCGCGCGACGTCGACCGTGGTCGGCGCGTGCGTCGTGCGCGCGAGCGTGTCGTAGATGCTCAGCTTGACGGCGGTGTCGAAATCCATTTCAGCGGCCGCCGGACCCATGCGCTCCGGTCAGGCCCGAAACGCAATGGGCGACGGCTGCGGATCGCGAACGAAGCGTCGGCTCAGATCGGAGAAGTAGACGAGACTCATGATCGCTCCGCCCACGACGGACTCCAGCGTGTCCACCATGGCTCCGACCGGCGTCATGACCGAGGGGCCCGACAGCAGGATCAAGAGGACCCAGAAGACCCAGGCCGTGACGTAGAGCTCTCGCGAGAACCGCCAGTAGTTGAGGAGCCCGAGCCATGCGACGACGGTACCTCCGACGACCATGGGCGCCCCGACGGTGGCCGCAGCGCCCCCGCGTGATCCGAGAGTCAACGCCCGCCGAACAGCTAGTCCGCCATGGCGCTGGAAGCGTCCGATGTTACTCGAGGTTCCGCTCTTCGAGCTGAACCAGCGCCTTCCCACGGGAATCGAGCAGCTCGAGGGTGCGGCCGTGGGCTCGAAAGCGGCGCGTCTCGCCGAGGGCACGAAGGAACGCGGCCTCGGTGTCCATCTGCGGGCACGCCATCTGGGTGGTGACCAGCGCGCCGAACCGCAGACTGTCCCTGCCGGTCTGATAGCTGCCCGAGACTCGGTTACAGCCGCCCGAACCCGTCACGCGCTTCGAGTGCGAATCGAGATGGATCCACGGCTCACTCTGGTTCGGCGCCACCGTCACGGTCGAGCCGCCGATGCGCATCGGGCGCCAGCGATTGTCCTCGAGCTCCGCCACGACGGTCCCCTCTTCGCACGGCCGGCCCGGCATCGCGTTGGTGAAGTGCTCGACGATCAACGTCGGCTCGGTGCCGGCGCCTTCCATCTTCGGGCGCTGCTCGATGCGTCCCGCCATGGTGACGAGCAGCTCGGCGCCGGGCTGTGAGCGCTTCTGACTGTAGGCACGCTCGAGGGCCAGGTAGTCGTCGCTCATTGCGACGGGCCATTGCATTCCGGTGCGACATTCGCGGAAGCGCGGCGAGTCCGCCATCGATCGGAACATTCCGGTCAGCGCGAGGCGCGGCTCCATCGACTCGACATGATCGCGGCGCGCGAGCTCGTACGGCAACTCTCGACTCGATAGGCTCACCCCGATCGTCGAGCTTGCGCAACGTGCGCGCGTCCTTCACGGCCCAGAACGCGTTGCCGTGACGGCCGTGGAGCGTGAGGCGCCGCCCGTCCCCGGTCAGCGTCCAGGTTCCGAGCTCGTAGAAGCTGTCGTCGTGTCCGTCGCGCAGATACGTCATGCGCTGCGCGTAGCCACCGCTCGTGAGTAGGTTGATCTGGTAGCGGATCCCCACGCAGTCGGCGCACGGCAGCACACCGGAATAAGTCGCGGGGAGCGCGCCGAGCGTGGGACCGTGCGCGTGGGCGGTGGAGGCCCTAAGCGCCGTCGCGGCGGTGACGATCGATACGCCGAGCACGGCGCACGTCACGAACGATGATCGAACGACGCGCGACATCGAGCGAGCTCCTCCGCCGGGGACGTGGGGTTCGCCATCAACCACGCGCGCGAACATGCACCTGGAGCGATACGCCGTCCAGCCGCGACGCCCGCGCTCGTGACCGCGCCGCTATTCGAACTCTTCGCCGCTCCACATGTGACGAGGCCATCCGGATTCCGTCGAGCCGCCGTCGTCGTGGACGTAGACGCCGACGAGGATTCCGCCGTGCTGGATCTCACCCTGGAGGAACTGCGCCTCGCGTTCGGGGACGCCGAGATCGACGAGCGCGCCGGTCAGCCCGCGCGTCTCACCGCCGTTCAACTTCGACAGCGCTTCGACGATGGGGCCGGCGGCGACGAGCGGGAGTCCGGGTTCGCGCACCGAGCTCACCGCGTCCAGCGAACCGGCGACGGTGGTCAGGACGCCTTGATCGCCGTTGCTGTTGCCGTTGCCGTTGCTGTAGCCATTGCGTTGATGAGAGGAACCGTGCGCATACGCACCACGCAGCTCTTGGAACTCGCGCCCGCGAGTCCGGTCGGACATGAGAAGGCTGATGTCGTCCTGTGAGAATCCGACCTTGATCAACTCATCCACTGCTTTGTTCCGCGCTTGCGCGCGATGGAAACAGACCACTGACGAGAGTAGACATCGCTTGCCTTCCTGCGTAACGGTCCGAAAGCCGTTAGGTGGCGGCCCCCGGCATCGCACCCGCATGATCGATCTCGTCGAATCGAAAAACAAGAAATATGCCGGTCAAGAATTCGCGAACATTGTGGAAGCGATGATAGAAGCAGGGTCCGATCCGAGGCGTGGTTGCGGAACACGATTCGCGACGCTGACGCTTCTCGGACGCGACGTCCGAGGCTCGCGCGTGTACGGAATTTCCGCACAATTGTACGAATTGGGTTCTCGGCAGGGGCCGCCATCGCGACGATCGATCGGTGGTAGCTTCCCGTCGGCGGCTGGTGAAAGGCCGCGTACCGCGGACAAGGAGAAGGGCGATGGAGGCTTCCGATACGTATGCGCTCGGCCGGAGCGAGGCGGAGACCCGGCGGCTGATCTTCCAGCACCAGATTTACGGCCCGGATGACGCGGCGATTCCTCCAGGCCGCGGGGATCGGCACGGGCATGAAGGTGCTCGACATCGGGAGCGGGGCCGGGGACGTCGCGCTCTTGCTCGCCGACCTCGTGGGCCTGGAGGGGTCGGGTCGTCGGCGTCGACATGAACGCCGCCATCCTGGAAACGGCGCGCTCTCGCGTCGACGCTGCGGGATGGCGCAACGTTTCGTTGATTCCTGGCGATGTGAGGAAATCGATTTGGGCTCGGACTTCGATGCCGCCGTGGGCCGGTGGATTCTGATGTACTTGCCCGACCCCGCCGCGATGCTTCGACATCTCGCGACCCGGGTCCGGACCGGCGGCATCGTCGCGTTCCATGAAAACGATTTCACCTACCCTCCGGCCGTCTTCCCTCCCACCGAGCTGTGGGGACAGATGCAGCGCTGGATGATTCCGAAGCCGGGGTCCGAGAGTCGGGCGGAGATGCGGATGGGAACGAAGCTCTTCGCCTCGTACCTCGATGCCGGGTTGCCGGCACCGCACCTGATCGTCGAGGCGCCCGTGGGGGCGGCTCCGATTGGCCGGGTTACGACTACACGGTCGAGACCCTCCGCAGCCTGATGCCGATGCTCCAGCAGACGAACGCGGTCGATCCCGCCGAGGTCCAGATCGACACGCTCGCCGAACGCCTGCGCCGCGAAGTGGTCGAGCACCGGGCTGTTCAGATGTTGCCGATCATGTTCGGCGCGTGGGCTCGAAAGCCCGCCTGACATGATCCGGCAGCTCGCGTCGACCTCCTCGCACGAGCGCCTCGGGGCCGCCCTCGCATGGCTGCGCGAGGCGCCGCCCGATGCGGAGGCGTTGATCGTCGCGGCGGAGCGCGAGGCCGCGGACGAGCTGGCGTGGGCGATCGCCCACGAGCGGGGGCGGCCTTCGGGCTCCACCGCTTCTCGCTCGGCGGCCTGGCGGCGACGCTGGCGTTGCCGGCCTTGGCGGGAGAGGCCTGGCGCCCGCGACCACCTTGGGCTCCGAGGCCGTGGCGATGCGTGCGGCATTCGAGGCCAGGGCGGACGCCGGGCTGCCGCAGCTCTCGGCCGTGCTCGAGTTCCCGGGTTTCGCGCGCCGTCGCCTCGACGCTCGGCGAGCTGCGTCGGGCCGGCGTCGAGGGTCGCGCGGTGAGGGCCCGCGGGCTCGACGAGCTGGCGGCGATCGCCGAGGCCTACGATCGTGAGCTCGCCGGCAGCCGGCTCGCCGACGCGACCGAGATCCATGCCGCCGCGATCGAGGCGCTGCCAGGAACACCGATCGCCGATCGGGACCTGCCGCTGCTCTTGCTCGACGTGCCGGTGCGCGAGCAGCACGAGCGTGCCTTCGTCGAGGCGCTCGCGCGGGGGCGCGCGCGTCCTGTGGACCATCCCGATCGGCGATGACGGCGCGCGCGAGGCGGCGAAGGCACTGGCCCTCGATCCACTCCCGCCCTTGGCACCCGACGACGCGCCGCTCTCCCGCCTGCGTGAGTTCGTGTTCTCCGACGCCCCGCCGCCCGAGCGTGACGGCGACGAAACGGTGCAGTTCTTCTCCGCCCCCGGCGAGGCGCGCGAGTGCGTCGAGATCGCGCGCCGCGTGCTCGATCACGCCCGCCGCGGCACGCGCTTCGACGCGATGGCGGTGTTCCTGCGGGCGCCCGACGTCTACACGCCGCATCTCGAGAGCGCGCTGCGTCGCGCCGGCGTGCCGAGCTACTTCGCGCGCGGCACCTGCCGCCCCGATCCCGCGGGCCGCGCGTTCCTCGCGCTGCTCGCGTGCCGTGCCGAGTCGCTGTCGGCGAAACGGTTCGCTGAGTACTTGTCGTTCGCGCAGGTGCCGGATCTCGACGCCGCCGGCGCGCCGCCGCTCCGGAACACTGTGGATCGCGCCTCGCGACGAGGCGCTGGGTCCCGCCGCCGCCCCGGTCGCGCCGCCCCCGTCGGCGCGCAGCTCTCGCTGTTCGCCGCCGCCGCCCCCGGTCCAGCCCGCCGCGACGGACGAGACAATAGACATCGGCGACGAGCCTCAGGTCGACGGCACCCTGCGGACGCCGTGGAAATGGGAGGAGTACCTGGTCGAGGCGGCGGTGATCGGCGGGCGCGATCGCTGGGCGCGCCGGCTGCGAGGCCTCGAGGCCGAGCTCAGGCTTCGGCGCCACGGCGTCGCCACGACGGATCCCGATTCGGCGACCGTGTCGGCGATCGATCGCGATCTGGAGCAGCTCGGAAATCTGCAGCGCTTCGCCCTCCCGGTCATCGCGGCGTTGAGCGCGTGGCCCGTGAGTGCTCAGTGGGGCGCTTGGCTCGACGCGCTGTCGGCATTGGCGCCGCGCGTGCTGCGTGCGCCGGAGCGCGTGATGCAGGTGCTGGCCGAGATGCGGCCCATGTCCGAGGTCGGGCCGGTCGGCATCGACGAAGTGTTCGCGGTGGTGGCGCCGCGGCTGCGCGAGCTCGAGCTGGATCCGCCGCCGCGGCGCTTTGGCCGCCTGTTCGTCGGCACGCCCGGAGCAGGCGCGCGGCCGCAGCTTCGAGGTCGTGTTCGTGCCGGGCCTCGCCGAGCGGCTGTTCCCGCAGCGTCCGCGCGAGGACCCGCTGCTGCTCGACGAGTGGCGCCGCGCGTTGACCCCGGCGCTCGCGACGCGTGACGACGCGCGGTCAACAGGAACGTCTGCGCCTGCGGCTCGCGATCGGCGCGGCGACGTCACGCGTGGTGCTGTCGTACCCGCGCATGGAGGGTGTCGAGGCGCGCCCGCGCGTGCCGTCGTTCTACGGCCTCGACCTGATGCGCGCGGCGCGCGGATCGCTGCCCGGCTACGAGACGCTCGAGCGCGCCGCCGCCGATGCGCCGGTGAGGCGCGCCTCGCGTGGCCGGCGCCGCGCGATCCGGACCGCGCCATCGACGACATCGAGCACGATCTGGCCGTGCTCGGCGGCCTGCTCGAGTCGGGCGACGTCGCGCGCGGCCGTGGCCGCTACCTGCTCGAACTGTCGACGGAGCTGCGTCGCTCGCTCACCTCACGGTATCGCCGGTGGCGCGCGCCGTGGACGCCGGAGGATGGTCTCGTGCGCACGACGCCCACGCTCGAGCCGATCCTCGAGCAGCACCGTCCGAGCCGCGCGCGCGTATTCGGCGACGGGTCTCCAGCGCTTTGCGGCGTGTCCGTATCAGTTCCTGCTCGCCGCGATCCATCGGCTCGAGCCGCGGCAGGAAGCGGCACCGCTCATCCAGATGGATCCGCTCACGCGCGGCAGCATGTTCCACCAGATCCAGGCCGAGACGCTCGGCGAGCTGCGCGCGGCCGGCGCGCTCCCATCACGACGGACCGTTTGGACGAGGCGACGCGCGTGCTGGGCCGCGTCGTCGAGCGGATCGCGGACCGCTGGCGCGAGGACGTGGCGCCGGCAATCCCGCGCGTGTGGGACGACGAGGTGCGCGCGATGCGTGCCGACCTCGGCATCTGGCTCAAGCGTCTGTCCGACGACGCGGCGGAGTGGACGCCCATCCATTTCGAGCTGGCGTTCGGGCTCGGCGCGGCGCCGCCGGTCTCGACACGCGCCCCGATCCCGTGACGCTCGAGGGCGGCTGGAAGCTGCACGGCGCGATCGATCTGATCGAGTGCGCCGCCGACGGCTCGAGGCTCCGCATCACCGACCACAAGACGGGCCGCAAGAACGTGCGCGTCGGCTGCCGCGTCGGGGGCGGCGAGGTCCTGCAGCCCTCCTTTATAGCCTGTCCGCCGAGGCGCTGCTCGGGCTTCCCGCCCAGGAAGGCCGCTTGTCGTTCTGCACCGCGCGCGGCGGCTACGAGGTGCACGTCGTGCCGATCGACCCGTTGGCGCGGCTCGAGGCCGGCACCGTGTTCGAGACGATCGACGACGCGATCGCGCACGGCGAGCTTCCGCCCGCGCCGCGGGAGGGGCGTGCCGGTACTGCGACTTCCGACCGGTGTGCGGCCCGCATGAGGAGCGCCGCGTGCGTGTCAAGCAGCGGAAGCCGCTCGAGAAACTCCTGGCGCTGAGGCAGGAGCCGTGACGGCGCGCACCGTCAAGCTCCACGTCGTCGGCGCGACGACCGGCGACGACGCCGCGCGCGAGGCCATCCGCGCCGATCTCGATCACACCCTGGTCGTCGAGGCCGCGGCCGGGACCGGCAAGACGACCGAGCTGGTGCATCGCATCGTGGCCGTGCTGCGCGCGGGGCGCGCGACCGTGGACCGCATCGTCGGCGTGACGTTCACCGAGAAGGCCGCGGGCGAGCTCAAGCTGCGCGTGCGCGAGGGCTCGAGCGCGCGCGGCAGCAGTCGCCGCTCCAGAGCGACGATCGCACGCAACCTCGAGCGCGCGCTGGCGCGTCTCGAGGAGGCGTGGGTCGGCACGATCCACGGATTTTGCGCCGAGGTCCTGCGCGAGGCGCTCGGTCGAGGCGGGCGTCGATCCGCAACTTCCAGGTGCTCACCGAGGCCCGAGGCGCGGCGCACGTTCCGCGAAGGCTTCCGGCGCTGGCTCGAGGAGCAGCTCGAAGCGCCGCCCGAGGGCGTGCGGCGCTCGCTGCGCCGCACCGCTTCGTCCGGGGACGTCGACGACGGTCCGATCGACCGCCTCGAGGGCGCCGGCTGGACGCTCGCCGAATGGCGGGACTTCGGCACGCCGTTGGCGACGCGATCCGTTCGACCGCGAGGACCGCGATCGACGATGCTGGTGCGGAGCCTCGACGAGCTACGCGCGCCTGGCCGAACTGTGCGCGAACCCGACGCGCGACGCGCACTACCGTGCTTCGGCGCCGGCGCGGACGCTCAGCCTCGAGATCCGCACTGCCGAGACCGCGCGCGCGCGCGACTACGACGGCGTCGAGGCGCGCCTGGTCGATCTGTCCTACCACCGGGACTTCAAGCAGCGCCGTCCGGATACGGCGCGAGCTACGCGCCGAACGTCCCCCGCGCCGACCTCCTCGCCCGCCACGCCGCTCTGGTGACGAGCCTCGAGGCGTTCCAGCTCCGCGCCGACGCCGACTTGGCGAGCCTCGCTGCAGCACGAGATGAAGGGCGCGATCGGCGCTACGAGACGCTCAAAGCTGACGGCGCGGCCAGCTCGATTTCGTCGACCTGCTGCATCCGCGCGCGCAGACCTGATCCGCGATCGCGCCGACGTGCGCACCGCGTTTCGCGAGCGCTTCACACACCTGTTCGTCGACGAGTTCCAGGACACCGATCCGCTGCAGGCCGAGATCCTGCTGCTGCTCGCCGCCAACGATCCGGCCGAGCGCGACTGGACGTGCGTCGTCCCCGACGCCGGCAAGCTGTTCCTGGTCGGCGATCCGAAGCAGGCGATCTACCGCTTCCGGCGCGCGGACGTCGGGATCTATCGACGGGTCAAGGAGCAGCTCGAGCGTACCGGGGCGCGCAGCGTCCAGCTCACGACCAGCTTCCGCGCGACGCCGTCGATCCAGAACGCCGTGAACGCCGCGTTCGCGCCGCTGTTCGACGGCGATCCGGACACGCATCAGGCCGACTACGTGCGCGCTCGGCCCCGGCCGCGAGGACCGGCACGAGCAGCCGTCGGTCGTCGCGCTCCCGGTGCCCGCCCCGTACGGAACCCAGCGGTTGGCGAAGACGTCGGTCGACGAATCGTTGCCGCGCGCGGTGGCGGGCCTTCGTCCAGTGGCTGCTGCAGGACAGCGGGTGGACGGTGACCGAGCGCGAGCGCGCCGGGCGAGCGCGTCCCGCTCGAGGCGCGTCACGTGTGCCTGCTGTTCCGGCGCTTCGACGACTTCTGGGCCGGCAACGTGACGCGGCACTACGTCAACGAGCTCGAGGCTCGCGGCATCCGCCATCTGCTCGTCGGGGGCGGACCTATCACGAGCGCGAGGAGGTCGAGTCCTTGCGCACCGCGCTCACCGCGATCGAGTGGCCGGACGACGAGCTGTCGGTGTTCGCGACGCTGCGCGGGCCGCTGTTCGCGATCCTGCGACGAGACGCTGCTCGAGTACCGCCACGCGCACGGCCGGCTGCATCCGTTCCGGCGCCCGCAGGGCGTGAGCGGGCGCCTCGTCCCCGTCACCCACGCGCTCGCGCGCGCTCGCCGTCCTGCACCACGAGCGCAACACGCGCCCGGTCGCGGAGACGTTGCACGCGCTGCTCGAGGCGACGCGCGCGCACGCGGGCTTCGCGTTCCAGCCTTCGGGCGAGCAGGTGCTCGCCAATGTGCTGCATCTGGCGGAGCAGGCGCGCGCGTACGAGAAGACGGGCGGCATCTCGTTCCGCGGGTTCGTTGAGCAGCTGCTCGAGGACGCCGAGCGGCCGCAGCGCCTCCGAGGCGCCGATCCTCGAGGACGGCAGCGACGGGGTCCGCATCATGACCGTGCACAAGGCGAAGGGACTCGAGTTCCCGGTCGTCATCCTGTGCGACATCACCGCCCGCATCGCGCGCCTGGACGCGAGCCGCGTCATCGATCCCCAGCGCCAGCTGTGCGCGCTCAAGCTCGCCGGCTGGTCGCCGGTCGAGGTGCACGAGCGCCAGCGCGTCGAGGTCGACCGCGATGTCGCCGAAGGCGTCCGCGTCGCCTACGTGGCGGCCACGCGCGCGCGCGATCTGCTGGTCGTGCCCGCGGTCGCCGACTTCGACCGCAACGCGCCGTGGGATGGCGGCGCGCGCGATGCGGCGGGCCGCTGGCGCTGGGCGCCGTTCTGGACGTCACCGCTGAACGGCGCGATCTTCCCGCCGTTCGCCGAACGCGGCGCGGCGACCTTAGCTCCCGGGTGCCCGAGATTCGGCAACGATCCGACGCTCGAGCGGCCGTTCCCCGAGCCCGCCGACTGCGTGAAGCCCGGGCTCCACGACTTGGGCCACGGCTACGGCGTGGTGTGGTGGGATCCGCACACGCTTCCACTCGAGGCGCCGGCGCGTCACGGGCTGCGGCGCGACGATCTCATCGACAAGACCATCGACCCCGCCATCGTTCAGGCCGATCTCAACGCGCACCGCGAGTGTCGCGGAGCCAGCGCGACGGCGCCGTCGAGCGTGCGTCGCAGCCCGCCGCGCGCGTCACGACCGTGACCGAGCGTGCCACCGCGGAGACGAACCGCGGCGACGGGCGGCCGGACCTCGAGCGGATGTCGGCGACCTCCTCCACTCGAGCTGCCCGGCGGCCCCGCGTTCGGCGCGCTCGTCCACGCCGCGCTCGCGACGGTGGCGCTCGACGCGGACGACTCGGCCGTGCGCGCCGCGGTCGACCTGCAGGCGCGCATCCTCGGCGCGACCGAGTCCGACGTCGATCTCGCCGCCACGCTCGTGCGCGCGTTCCTCGCCCATCCCCTGCTCGACCGCGCGCGCCGCCGCACGCCGGCGCCGCGAGACGCCGGTCACCTACGTGGACGACGACGGCGTGGTCGTCGACGGCAAGATCGATCTCGCGTTCGAGGACGAAGGCGGCTGGACCGTCGTCGACTACAAGACCTCGCGCGGAGATGGACGCCGACGGGGCGCTCCAGCGCCGGCAGGTGGCGCTGTATGCGAAGGGCATCGCGAAGGCGACGGGCAAGCCGGCAAAGGCATCGTGCTCGTCGCGTGACGTCGGTCCGCGTCGCCGTCAGGGCGTGGTTCGACAACGCGAGGTCACCAACCCGCCGAGCCCTCAGTTCTTGAGCACGAACGTCACCCGCATCGTGACGCGGAACTCGGTGACCTTGCCCTTCGCGACCACGACCTTCTGCTCCGCGACCCACGCGCCCTCGATTCGCTCGAGCGTCTTGCTCGCGCGCGCGATACCCTTCTGGATGGCGTCTTCGAAGCCCTTGGGTGACGACGAGATGATTTCGGTGACCTTGGCGACGGACATGGCGAGCCTCCGGGGGTGCTGCGAGACGGGTCGTGAATGCCGGTGAAGACCGCGCGCAGGATAACCGACATGCCGAGCACGCTCGATGCACTGGAGGCAGTCCCGGCGGGGCACTGCTCGGAAACGAAACGCCCCCGGCGAGGTGGTGCCGGGGGCGCCGTCAGGACGATCTCGAACCCCGCAAAGGGTCCTCATCGAGCTCGTCGAACGAGTGGTCCTGGAAGGGGGATCTCCTTTCGGTTGGAGTTGCGCTGCTCGGTGCTTCCTTTCAGTGACGTCGGTCCGATCCGGGGGCGTCGTCGGATGCCGGAGTCCTGCGTGCGTCCGTGAGTCGGGTTGCCGTGGCGAGGGAACACCGCGCGAATCGATTTCGGGCCCGCGCCGCCGCTGACCGGGACTCCAGTCCGTACGAGTCACCCGGCCGACTTCGCCTCGAACTCGAGCCTCCGTCAATCCAGTTGGACGCACCGTCCGACTGGAATCTCGCTCTCGGCCGGGCCTGCCTCCCCGGCGCGAAGAGCAATCGAGACGAGGGATTGCCTGCGATGCCGGGCGAGACGACCCGCTGGGGAACGTCCACGCTGGCACCCGGGGACAGGATGCGCGCCTCCGTCACCTCGAGAATGTCCAGCGGCTCGCCGAAACGGTCGCAGCCCGCGGAGGTCCTGAGGTGAAGGAAGATCCCGTCCGGGACGTAAAGCTCGCCGCTCAACTCCAGCACGGGACCGCTGCGGGAGCTGACCTTGCGCGCGCCGACCCACGCGGTCAGCCGCGCGCGCGTCTCGAACGTGGGCTCGAGCCGCATCGCCTCGCGATCGCAGCGGCCGAGGCGGTAGCTGCTCGACAGCGGATCGTTGCACGCGCTCACGAACTGGGCCCACAGATACGGCGCGTTCGCCGCGCGAACGCACCGCGGTTCCCGGAATCGGGATGATCGGGCTGAGCGGCGAGGAGCGCGCTCTTCATCTCGACCGGCGAGGAGCCGAGATCGGGCTCGCCCACCCCTCCCCTCGGAACAACACGCCCGCGTACGGGCCGTGAAGCGTCAGCGAGCCGACTACGCGCGCCCCCTGTTCTCCCTCGCGTACCGGCAAGGCGAGCCTCGAGATCGCCGCCTGAATCCTGAGCCGGGTCACCGTCTCCAACAGCTTCTGCGAGTGCGCGATGCGCGAGCCCTCTGCGACTCGAGGCACGAACACCGCCGTGCGCGCTCTCAAACTCCACATGGTCCGCTCCTTCCTGGTCTCAGGTCGGAGTTCGGTGGGAGCCGGTCCGTCGACGAGTCAGAGCCTACGAGCATGCCGGGGCGGCGGACCATGAGGTTGATCCCGGAAAGCGATCAGGGAAATCCCTGGGGCCGGGAGCGCAACCGGGCGCGACGAGGTCGAGGCCTCGATCAGGCCGCGACGGATCGCCGTAGCGCCACGAGGCTCGGCGTGTCGTGGATGTCGAGCTTGCGCATGATCGCGCCGCGGTGGGTCTCGACCGTCTTGGCGCTGATGCCGAGGACGTCCGCGATCGCCTTGGTCGTGCGGCCCTCCGCGACCAGGTGCAGCACCTCTCGCTCGCGCGTCGTGAGCGGATCGGCCGGCAGGGAGCCGCCGCCAGAAGCGAGGCGTCGACGACCGCCCGCGGAGATGCCCAGGCTCAGGTAGACCGAGCCCGCGGTGACTGCGTGGATCGCCTGGGTGAGATCGGAGAACGCCTGGGACTTGAGCACGAAGCCGCGCACGCCGGCGCGCAACGCCTCGAGGACGTACGGATCCTCGCCGTGCATGGTGAGGATGATGCATCGCGTCTTGGGAACGTCACGGCCCATGAGGCGCGCCGCCTCGAGACCGTTCAGCTCCGGCATGGCGATGTCGAGGATGGCGAGGTCCGGCGTGAGCGCGCGTGCCAGCCTCAGCGCGGCGCGTCCGCGCGGGCCTCCCCACGACGTCGAACCCCTGGGCGACGAGCAGCGACTTGAGGCCCTCGCGGAAGACCTCGTGGTCATCGACGATCAGCACGCGCAACGACATGGTCCGCCTCCTGCGGGATGGCCAGCGCGAGTCGAGTGCCCTGACCCTTCTGCGACTGAATCTCGAGCGTGCCACCCAAGCGTGACGCGCGCTCGCAGAATGCCCTTGAGCCCGATGCCGACGGCGGGGCGCGCGCGACCCTTGGGGCCCGGATCGAAAGCCGACGCCGTCGTCCTCGATGCGGCACAGGACGTCCGTCTCGCGGGCTTCGACCGTGACGGTGGCGTGCGCCGCCCGCGCGTGGCGGGTCACGTTCGCGAGCGCCTCCTGGACGATGCGATAGAGCGTGATCTCGAACGGCGCCGGCAAGCGATTGGGGAGCGCGATGCGCACGGTGATCGGCAGGCCCGTGCGCCGCGACACGACGTCACCCAGGTATTCGAGCGCAGGACCCAGGCCCAGATCATCGAGCATCAGGGGCAGGAACTCGTGCGACAGCCGGCGCAACTGCTCTTCGGCCCGCACGAGCAGCACCTTCGCGCGCTCGAGCCCGGGCCGAGACCTCGGTTCCAGGTCGCGCGCGAGATCGTCGAGCGCGAGATGGACAGGACGCGAGCATCTGTCCGGCAGGAGTCGTGCAGCTCGTGCGCGATGCGGCGGATCTCGTTCTCCCGAACTTCGTCCATGCGTCGTAACGCGAGGTTCGCCTCGCGGGCGCCGCCGGTGGGACATCTCGAACGGCGACAGGGCCTCGAGCACGAACGACTCGATGGCCTGGCGCTGGAGCCTCGCATCGCCGGTTGGACCCGCGGCAACACCACCAGCATGGCACGGAGGATCAGCGCTCCCAGGTCGAGTACGCCGATGTCGGATGCGAGCGCTATGCGTCCGAGCTCGTAGGCAGAGTGGAGCGTGCGCTCGCTGGCGTTCTCGAGGTGAAGGCGCAAGCGGTGGACGCACTCTCGCGTTCGAGAGACCGCGGCGCCGCCTTCATGTGCCGACGCTGTGAAACCGCATGACCACCCCACGGCATCCACGACGCGGCCAGGGTGGACGAGGTGTACCGATGTAGCCGAGCGAAGAGGTCTCCCTCCTCGAGTCACGACGTCGGAGCGGGCGCGCAGGAGAGTTGGGCGGCGCGGTCCTCCGTTCCGACGGGTGTTATGGTGCGGATTCTAGGCTTCGGCGTCCGGAGGTGTCAGGGTGATGTCGCCGGGGCGTCCGCAAACTCTTCGGGCGTGTGTCGAAATCGACGGGTGTCGAACGTAGTATTAGTTGAAGACGCTGCCGGAGCAGGCGGTCCGTCACCCCGCCGCGGCGCGGACCCTGAACGAATGGGAGGCCACCATGAATCGAGCGGCCGGTGTGACACACGCGCTGCTGAGGATCGTCTCGGGATTCATGTTCATCTGTCCGGCGGATTGAAACTCTTCGGCTGGTTCGGGGAATGCCGCCGGGCGTCCACCTCACCCCGCTGCTGATCGCGGCGGGGATCCTCAGATCGTGTGCGGGCCCTTGATCCTGCTCCGGCCTGTTCACGCGGCCGGTCGCGTTCGTCGCCTCGGGCGAGATGGCGTTCGCGTACTTCATTGCCCACTTTCCGAACGGCCTTCTCCCCATCCAGAACCATGGCGAAGCCGCCGTGCTGTTTTTGCTTCATCTTCCTGTTCTTCGCCGCCAACGGATCCGGGGCCCTTCGCGCTCGACGGCCTGAGGCGCAGCGCGCGGGCGACGGAGCGGTGGACGTTGACTACACCACGGCGACCTTCACGCAATGCACCGGCGGGAGCGAGTCGAACAGGCAGGTCCACTCCTCGCCGCCGTCGCGTCCCATCCACACCTGTCCGTAGTGGTCCCGAAGTAGAGCGCGGGCGACTTGAGCTCGTCCACGTCCATCCCGTCGCGGAGGATCGTGAAGAAGCTCTGCTTCTTCGGCAGGCCCTTCGTGAGCTTTCTCCACGACGACCCGCCGTTCTCGCTGCGCCACACGGCAGGCTGGCCACCAGGACAGGTGCGCGTCCCCGGCTCGAGCGGCATGACGTACACCGTGTCCGCGTCGTGCGGGTGCACGACGATCGGGAAGCCGAAATCTGACGGCAGACCCTTGGCGATCGATCGCCACGAGTGACCGTAGTCGTCGCTGCGCAGCTCGCCGATGTCGGGGCGGCGGCCGCCGGGACCGTCCCACTCCGACCCAACCGCCGTGGTTCTGCATGTAGAGTCGTCCGGGCGCATCGGGGTGGCGCGCGATCTTGTGCACGCACTGCCCGAACTCGGGGTACGGGTCGGGCGAGAAGCCGGCGCCGATGCCGGTGTTCGAGGCCTTGAACGTGTCGCCGCCGTCCTCGCTCAGGTAATGGCCGCCGGTCGAGATGCCGAGGTGCGCGCGGTTACCATCGCGGATGATGGTGTGCATGCACAGCCCGCCGTTTCCGGGGTGCCACTTGCGCGCGTGCTCGTGGTTGCTGATGCCCTCGACCATCTCCCACGAGTCGCCGCTGTCGCGGCTGCGGAACAGCGACGCGGGCTCGACGCCGCACCAGCAGCTCCTTCTTGTCCTTGCCCGGCTCGATCGACCAGATGTTGGCGAGTGCCCGGCCGTCGTCCTTGGGGAACGCCGGCGCCGACTGTGTCTCCTTGAACGATTTCCCCAGATCGGTCGAGCGCAGGACTTTCATGCCGAAGAACGGATTGCAGCTCGACGCGAAGATGCGCGGCGTGCCGCGCGTGTCGATGAGCGTGGAGTAGACCGGCACGCCGACTCGAACGGTCCGCGCAGCGCGGAAGCTTCGGCGCGTCTTCGCGCCTTCCGCGACGAACTGGCCCTTCTTGGTTCCGATGCTGAGGATGACGCGCTCCGGCATTGTTCAACCTCCTGAGACCGCGGGCAGGATGGTGACGACGTCGCCCGGCTGGAGCGTCGTGTCGATCCCTTCCCCGTCGCGCACGTTGGATGTATTCACGAATACGTTGATGTGTCGCCGAACGGCGCCGGTCTCGTCGCAGATGTTGCGGTGAAGACTCGGGTGGCGTTGCTCCAGCTCCTCGAGCGCGCCGCGCACCGTGGGTGCGGTCGACGACAGCTTCGTCACGCCGCCGCAGTACACGCGCAGCATTCCGGGATCTGGATGGTGACGGACATCGCGCGGCCAGGGTGGTGGAACTTTGGCGAGGCGTCAACGGTCGCTGATCGAACGAGGCATCGTCCGCCACGATCGTCCTGTCGTGTTTCGGGGCGATGCGCCCCCAGGAATGAAGCGCGCCGCGGTGCCGGAGGGGAACAAAGTTCCCTTACGACACCGACGGCGCGCTCACCTGATTACAGGTGCGTTTAGAACCGATAGCCGACCTCCAGCGTGAACCGCGCGGGGGGCGCCACGTAGAACTGCGCGTCACCGATCTCGCTCTCGGTGACGACGTGACGGTCGTCGCCGAGGTTCCGTCCCACCGCCGCGACGTGCCACGCGTCGCGATCGAACGACAGGCCCGCGTCCCACTCGGTGTAGGCGTCGGCGAAGAACGTGTTGCGCCGATTGAACGGACGCTCGCCTTGATAGCGCATCGCGGCGAAGCCGCCGATCCCCTTCGGCGTCTTCAGGCTGGCGCGGACGCTCACGAGATCCGCAGGCACCATCTCGAAGCCGGTTGCCGCTCACGTCCACCAGCGCCCCGTCGCTCACGAACGTGAAATCGACGAAGCGCGCGTTGTGATGAGCGTAGCCGAAGTCGATCGCGCTGCCCGGAATCGCGGCCGGCGTCCAGCGCAGATCGGATTCGAAGCCGCGGAACCGCTGCTCGCCCGCGTTCGTCAGCTCCGGCAGACCGCCGGATCCGAGGATCGACACGACCATGTTGTTGAAGGTCATGTCGAAGTACGACAGGTTGAGCGACACGCTCTCGAGCGCGCGCGCCTTGAGGCCCGATCTCCCACGACTGCGTGGTCTCGGGATCGAGGATCTCGGCCGCCTCGGCCTCGGCCAGGTTCGGCGCCGCCGGCGGATCCGGTGCGAAGCGAGCCGTAGAGGTTCACGGCCTGGAACCGGTTGACGCCTCCCTCGGGCATGAGGCGCACGGTGCGGCGAGGTCGCCGGAGAGTCGGAGTCCTCCTTCGAGTCCTTGACCGGCGTCGGGCCGCTGGGCAGGTCGACTTCGGTCTCGAGGTCTTCCGAGACCGCATCGAAGCGTCCGCCGCCCTCGACGGTGAGCCACCACTTGGGCGTCCACGCGTCGTGCGCGTACACGCCGATGAAGGTGCGCTCGTCCTCGAACTCTCGGTCCTCGCCGCCCGGGATGTCGTCGACGTTGGGAATGTTCGGGTACTGAGACATCAGCTGTTGCACGTCGAACTCTCGTGCTTCCCCCTTCGTCTTGCCGAGCGTGAGCGCGGCGCCCGTGACTCAACTCGTGGTCTCCGCCCCGTTCGAACTTCGAGACCATACGCAGGTCTTCATAGAACGACGACTCCTTGGGCTCGAGCTCGAGGCCGTTCGAGAACACCTGGTCACCGAAGATCGAGTCCACGAAGCTGCGGACGAAGTCTTGTTTGTCGTACGTGTAGTTCAGCGTGTTCTCGATGCGGTTCCGCGCGCCGACGGGCCAGGTGAGTCGCGTGTTGCCGCCGAAGACCTGGTGGCCCACCTCCGCGCCGCCGACCGCGTAGTTGCGATCGACGACGAAGCCCGGCGTGATCTGCCCGGATTCGAACGGCAAGGGCGAGCCCCAGTCCTGCTCGTCGTTGAGCCGAAGAGGTCGAGCGACATGTGGCCCGCGCCGAGCCAGAAGCCGTACGTCGCGCCGCCGCGACCACGTTGCTCTCGGTGCGATCCTGCCAGCCGTCGAGCGCGCGTAGCTGCCGGTGAGCCTGAGATCCGTCCCTGGCCGAGCGGCTTTCCCCAGCCGAAGTTGCCGTGGCCTTCGGCGAACAGGCCGCCCCCGAGCGTCACCTCTCCGCCGTCCTGCGACGTCCGGCGTGAACACCTGGATCATGCCGGCGAACGCCGGACACGCCGTACATCGTGCCCTGCGGTCCCTTCACGATCTCGACGCGATCGATGTCCTCGACCGGGATCTGGGCGAGGATGGGTTGAACGGTCCGCCGACCGGCATGCCGTTGAGCGTGAACAGCAGGGCGTCGAACTCCTTGAGGCCCCACATCCGACGTTGGGGATGCGCGAGCCGTTGTCGGAGCCCTCGCCGGTGTCGATGCCGACGACGTCCTGCAGCGCCTCGGCGAGGGTACGCGTGGCGCGCGGCCTGAGATCGGCGCGCAGTCACGACCGAGGTCGCCGTTCGGAATGTTGAGTTGGTTGCGTGGTGTGCGCGTGGCGGAGACGACGATCTCCGGATGCTTGACCAACAGCGTGTCCTTCTGCGGATCCAGGGGCTCCGCAGCGTATGCAATGGCCGGCGTAACCAGCAGAGCCGCAAGTAGCAAGCCCTGTCGTATCGAGCGCAACATGAAGACACCTCTCTCATTCGGGGCGGAGCGGCACGCCCGGCGTGGGCCCTAGCGGATGGGCGCAGTCGTGCGGCCCAGGGAGGAATCTCGGAAGTCAGGAATGGGAGGGTCGGCGCGTCGATCATGCTCGCAGCGGCACGAACCGGGGGCGTCGTGAGCGTCGTGTGGAGCGTGTTACCGGCCGAACGATGCGGCGTCACCGGCGTGACCCGGTGAATCGCCTTCACCGATGCGTGGTGGGAGTACGACGCATCGTCCGTGGCCTCCAGACGGGCCGACGCCTCGATCGCCTGCGGCGCTCGCCACGACCGCCGGGCCTGCGGGGCGCGTTCGGCGTCGCCGCCGCCGAGCGGCAGGAGCGCCAGCGGCTCCGGTTCGGTCCCTCGTCGCGCGCGAGCTGGAGCGGCGTCGGCGCGCCTCGATCTGCGTCCGCCGCGGTTGAAGCGAATGCGGATGCTGAGTGCGGCGTTGCCGACCGCGGGCACGCGCCACAGGTAGCGGCAGCGGTCGGGATCGAGCCGCGGCGAGACCCAGATCGTGTAGTGCTTGCCGCCGTCCACCGAGGCAGGATCTCGAGCTCCGGCGATCTCGTCCGCTTTCGGTCCAGCGCAGGTCGATCCACTGCCCGGCGCGGACGACGTGGCCCCGGGCAGGAACAGGCGTGGCTCCGACTCCTCGCGTTCCTCGCCGCGTGCGCGACGCGCGTCCATGCCGCCGAGGGCGATCGATGCCAGGACCCGTGAGGGATGAAGAGCGCGACCCAGCGCATACAACGCGGCGCCGCCGACGATGGGGGACGCATAGGCCGGGCAGGCTACCGGGTTTCCTGCTCGCCTACCACACGAGCGTCGGCTCCAGCTCGACGGTCGCGTAGCGATCATTCCCGCTGCCGTGGAAGATGCCGTTCACGCTTGCGGCGATGGTGTGCGTGCGGTCCGGCGGCGTCAGCCCAGTAGCGAAACCCCGGCGCCGGCGGAGGAGCTCGAGCGCTGGTCTTCGTCGATTCGATCGTCGGTGTCCTTGATGCGGACCGTCACCGAGGTGAAGCCCCGCCCCCGCCTGGAGCACGGCCGCCAGCCCGGCTCGTCTGCGATGGCAGCGTCGCGACCGCCTGCAGCTCGATGGGCACGATCGCCAGCATCACGTGGACGGCTCGGCCCAACCTCGCGCTGTGGTCGGCGTCGGTGGCGTCGAGGCGCCGCGGGCTCGGTGCTGCCCACCAACAGGCGCGCGCCGAAGCGGCGGCCGGTGATGCCGAACGTCGCTCGCGCCCATGCCGCCGGTGCCGTAGCGGTCCGCGAACTTGGGGCTGGAGCAGCACGACACCGCCGGACAGGCTCACCGTGAAGGCATAGCCGAAGTTCTCGCGCAGCGTGATGCCCGAGGTTCGGGCTTCGGGTGCTTCTCGTCCTCCACCTCCCTGTCGCCGCGCCGCGAGCCGCTCCTCCATCCACTGCACGGTCATCATGTCGAAGCGAATGAAGGTCGCGCCCCGCTCGCAGCGCGTGTCGGTGAGGCGCGCTGTCGGCGAACACGGTGACGTCGAGCGGAGCGTAGTCCTCGTCGGCGACGAGGAGACTCCTGGCGTGCAACGGAACTCGATCTCGTCGCTAGGATCGATGCGACCGGTGCCACGAGGGCGCAGATCGTTGGGCGGAGGCGGCGTGAGTCGGACGGCGATCCGAGATCGGCCGGCGCGACTTGTTCGCAATCGAGAGCCCGATGCGCGCGAGCACGTCGGACGCGGTCCGCTCTTCGGGAGGCGGCGGCATCGTTGATCGCGGTCGACAGCGTCTGCTTGGCGATCTCGACGTAGCGCGACCGGAAATGATCCAGATCCGGTCGCGTCTCCTCGGCGGCCGTGGCGTCGACGGTCACGAGGAGACCGATCAGCACGCCGATCCTGAGGACCACGGGCGACCCCCATCCCCGGCGGCCGGCGGGGGCTGGGTTGTCGCCGCCCGGACCACCGAATTCCTTGCCGCTCCGCGCACACGGGTGTGGGAGCGCCGATGGGACTATTCCGGACCACGTCGCGGTGTGCAAATCGCACGCGGCCGGCCACGACGATGCTGTATTTGCCCCAGGGCTGCGCGGCGCAGTCCGCCCACGAGGCCGCGAGCCGCGTCGTTCGTGCACAAAACTCCCAAAGCATGCGCGCGTTTCAGCCGATAGCGATCGAGAAGACCTCGACGTTCGCGTGTCGAGGTCTCGTCCCTGCTTTGAGACGCCGCGCGTGCCCCACCTCGAAAACTCCACCACCCACGGCGCCCTGCTCGAAACGGATGCACGTCTCGAGGCGATCGCGCGCTTCACTCAGGGCCTGGGGAGCCGCGATCCCGTTCCTGCTCGTCACCGGCGAAGCCGAGAACCGGAAAGACGTCGCTCGTGCGCGAAGTCGTCGTGCGCTGGGGAACCCACGCGGTGACGGCAGTTCGTCGCCGCCGCGACGATGACGCGCGCCGAGTTCCTCGAGCACATCGTCCGCCGCTTCGGCATCGATCCGCCGACCAACGCCAACAAGCCGCAGCTGCTCGATCGGCTCGAGCGACACATCACCGAGGCGGAGGGCAACGGCCTCGTGCCGGTGGACCGTGATCGACGACGCGCACGCGCTGTCGGACGAGCTGTTCGACGAGCTACGCTCACTCGCCAACGCCGCGGTGCTGACGCAGCGTCACGCTCGAGATCGTGCTGGTGGGGGCTGCCCGCGCTCGAGGCGCTGCTGGCGGAGCCCGCATTCGACGCCGTGCGGCAGCGCGTCTCCGTACGCCACGTGGTGACGCCGTTCTCGCAGCACGAGACACGCCGCCTGCCGCAGGATCGTGCTCGCACCGACGACCCCGAGGGCGCCGGCTTCCTGCCCCGCAAGACGTGCCGCGAGATCTTCACCCGCACGGGCGGCGTCGCGCGCGCGATTCACGCCCTGGTCGGCGAGTCGATGAACCGCGCGCGCGCCGCGCAGGATCGCGGATCGTCACGCCCGATCACGTCGCCGCCGCGGCCGAGACGGTCGGAAGCACGATTGCGCGCACGAGCAGCCCGCCGAGACCTGCATGGCGCCGCCACCAGAGGCGAAGGCTTTGAAGCCCGCGGTGCCGTCCGAACCAGCGGAATCGAAGACTCCGATGCCGGCACCACCGGCCACCGAGGTCGAGGCTCCGGACGCCCGCACCGCCGAGGAGCGAGGCTCCCAAGCCGACGCCGGCTTCGAAGCCGGCGCCGGCTCCCAAACCGACGCCGGAGCCCAAGCCCGTTGCCGCGTCGAAGCCGGTCGCGCCGCCGAAGCCCGCTCCTGGCCCCAAGCCGGCGCCGCCTCCGCCAGTGACGATGTCCCCGAAGGAATCGAAGGAGTCGAAGGAGTCAAAGGAATCGAAGGAGTCAAAGGAATCGAAGGAGTCGGAAGGAGTCGAAGGAGTCGAAGGAGTCGAAGGAGTCGAAGGAACGGAAGAGTCGCAGGAGCCCAGCCACACGCCGTTTTCGATCGTGGCGGAGGAGGCTCTCAGGAAGGAGAGTACCTCACCCGCCGTCGCCGCGAGAACGGCGCCGCGGAGGGAGCAGGCCACTCCTACACCCGCGGCAGCGTCCATCGCGCCGTCCGAGACGCAGGAAGACGGCGTCCGAGGCTCCGAGGTGACCCCGCACCGCGAGCCGCGAGTCGAGCCGGCCCCAGGCGCGCCCGTGGCAGATGCGGCGGGCGCGGCGCCACCGGCGCCGGTTGCGTCCAAGCCACCGAAGCCACCGCTCACGCTCGTGCCGCCGCCTGCGAAGCAAGCCGCTTCAGCGGCCGGCGCGGGCCGCGTCACGGACGTCGCGAACGACGCGAGCACGAGCGAGGACACGAACGTCACCAGCCCGAGCAGCTCCGATCCGCGCGTGAGCGATTGGATCGGTCGCTTCATCAAGCCCGACGAGCCGCGCTTCCGCTCGCTGCTGATGGCACCGTCGCCGGCCGAGGTGTCGAGCATGTGGGACCCTCGAGGACGAGGGCGTCGAGGGCGCGGAAGGCGCGCCCGCCACGCTCCCGCCGCCGCGGCGGCGCCCGCCGCGGGCGGTCACGATCGACCGCGACGCACCTCGCGCCGTGGATTCCGCGGCTCGCGTGTCGTCCCGATCGTGACGATGCTGGTCGTGTTCACGGCCGGTGCCGCCGTCATCGGGCTCGTGCGTGGAAAGCAGGCATCGAACCGCGTCGCCGCGCCGCCCTCGAGACCGACTCGGACTCGGCAAAGAAGGGCAGCGGCACGGGCAAGCATCGCGCGACCACCTCGCGGACGACGAAGGCGAAGGCCAAGCCGGCCGCGCAGCCCGACGAGACCGCACCCGCCACGCCGTCGCCGCCGCCTTCGCCGCAGCAGAACTTCGCGCTCGAGGTGGGGTCGTACCTCAACCAGGAGCGCGCGGAAGAGGAGCGCGACCGCATCGTGGCCGACACCGGCCTCAAGGGATGGGTGATCGAGGGGCTCCACGGACGGCGCCGAGTCGTACACCGTCGTCGTCGGGATCTTTCGCACGGAAGAACGCGCGCAGATCTCGGCGGGCTCGTTGCTCGAGCGCTCCGTCGTGTCGGAAGCGAAGCGTCATCCCGCTTCCGCCGCGCCGCTTGCGGAACTAGCGGTCACCGGCCGCAGCGGGCGGCCCGACTCGCGCCACGCGCGCCATCCGCCCACGAGGGCTCGCGCCCTCGGCCACCCCGCCCTCTTCAGCTCGCGCGCCACCCGGGCGCTCGTCTCTTCGCCCAGTCAGGCGCAATAGACCGCGATCGTGGCCTCGGCCGGGAGCCTGAGCGCGCGCGCGGCGCGCACGGCGTCATCCGGGTCGACGCGCACGGCTCCCTCCGGTAGGCGGGGATCCTCGGCGAAGCCCTTCTCCTTGCGCGCGTCGACGATCACCACCGGCTCCCCCGCCGCGCTCAGGGCGTCCATCTCGTCGAATGTGATGCGCTCCGGAACCCCATCGACCGCGGGCGCCGACGGCGGTGCCGAAGCCGGTGCCGGTGCCTCGCGCCCTGAATGCTTCGCGCGCAAGAGCAGGGCGATGCCGCCGCCGTGGAGTACTACTGAGAGCAGCACGACGAGACACGTGATCGAGAACAGCCGCTCCGCACCCGGCACGCCGGCGAACACGGGGAGCAGCGCGAGGAGCAGCGAGCTCAGCCCGCGGGGCCCGAGGAGTGCGATCAGCCGCCGTTCGCCGCGATCGAGCCCCATGCCGCCGAGGACGGGATAGAGCACGACGCTCCGCGCCGCGAGCGCGATGGCCGCGAACAGCAGCGTGAGCCCGTCGATTACACCGAGCCCGGTCCAGATCAGCGTGGTCCCGAGCGCGACGAAGGTGAGCAGCAGCAACATCTCCGCGGTGGCCTCGCCGTACTCGAGGAAGCAGTCGCACAGACTCCACGTCCTGCGCCGCGATCAGGAGCCCGGCTGCGAACGCGGCGACGAAGCCGCTGCCGCCGACGGCCTCGGCCGCGGCGTACGCGGAGAACGCCAGGCCGAGCGCGTACAACGATTCGTAGTCGCGACGCACGCCGATCCGGTCGCGCGCCCACGCAGCGCCGAGATCGGCCCAGCCGATGAGCGCGCCCACCGCCGGGCCGAGGAGGAAGAGCCTGAGCGCGCTGCGCGCGATCTCGCCGCCCGAGATCGCCGCGCCCTCGATGCCGGCGCCCGCGCGCAGTACGGAGGATGGACAGCACGATGATCGGGAGCAACACGATGTCGTTCATTCCGGTCTCGATCCGGAGCGCCACGCGCGGCCCCTCGGGCACGTCGCGAGAGCGCAGCACGGGCGCAGCAGCACGGGATCGGTCGAGCGCGAGCGCGGCGCCGAGGATGGCGGCGGCCGCGACCGGGATCTGGAGTAGGAACTTCGCCGCCACGGCCACGATCACCGCCGGCACGAGCGTCCGGGCCCGAGGACGCGCAGCAGCACCAGCGACCGGCGGGACTTTAGCTGCGTCAGCTCGAGCGACACCCGTCGGTGAACAGCACGAGCACGAGCGCCAGCGTCGCGAGACCCGGGAGCTGCGGCGCGTCGAGCCCGATGTCCACGAGCCGCATGCCCCACGGTCCGAGCACGAGGCCGAGGAGCCAGGAACACAGCGACGAGCGGGAGCCGGCTGCGCTCGAGCAGCCCGGAGAGCAGCGAGGAAACGATGACGACGATGCCGACCAGCGCGATGATCGTCGTGAAATGAATCATCCGCGGGGCGTCGTCCGTTCTCCTGCGGGCTTTACCGCCGGATGGGGAACGCCGCCTCATGCGGGCAGATCCCCAGGGCTCATGTTGTCCGCGTAGCACCACACCCAGGCCTCCCCGGGCTCGATGGACCGCACGAGCGGGTGGTGCGTCGAACGAAAGTGCTTGGTCGCGTGCCGATTCGGGGACGAGTCGCAGCAGGCGACGTGCCCGCAGGACAGGCATAGCCGGAGATGCACCCAGCGGTCGCCCGTCTTCACGCAGTCCTCGCACACCCGCGTCTCGGTGCTCGTGATCTTCACCTGGTCGAGGTGCGTGCATGTGTTCGCCATGGAGCGTTCCCTCTCTTCGACCTTTCGAAACGTCGTCGACGCGAGGATACGCCGAGTGGCAAGTCCCTGCTATCGTGACGCGCGAACACGTCCCGCCGTTCAGGCACGCTCACTCCCGATGGAGGCCGTGTGACCGCTCCGCTCCGACTCGTCGTCTGGATCGCGGGCGCGTTGGCGGTGACCGTGGGCGGCGCGGCCGTGAGCCGGAGCCTCGCTCGAGACCTGAGCACTCCGGTCGACCTTCCGCGGGTCACGTACACCACGTCGAGGTCGTGCGTGATGTGTCACCCGCAGCGGTACGAGACGTGGCACCGCACGTTCCACCGCACGATGACCCAGTCCGCGACTTCGGACGCCGTGGTCGGCGATTTCAACGACGCCACGCTCACGTACCAGGGCGTCACGTCGCGCTTCACCCGAGACGGCGAGCGCTACGTCATCGAGACGTTGTCGCCCGCCGGCGTGATGGAGCGCTACGGGGTCGTGATGACCGTCGGCTCGCGCCGCATCCAGCAGTACGTGGCCCGGATTGGCGACCACCACGTGCGGCTTCCGGTGGCGTGGAACATCGAGGAGAAGCGGTGGATCCACCTGAACGGCGGTTTTCTCCACCCCGACGGCTCGGACTTCAACACGCATCTCGCCGTGTGGGACAACAACTGCATCTTCTGTCACAACGTCAAGGCGAGGCCCGGATTCGACAACGACGCGAACACGTTCGACGCCCGCGTCGCCGAGCTGGGATCGCGTGCGAGGCGTGTCACGGGCCGGCGGACGAGCACGTGAAGCGGAACGCCGACCCGCTGCGCCGCTACGCGCTCTATCTCGGCGGCCACGATCCGACGATCCGCTCGCCCAAGCAGATGTCGCGCATGGCGCAGATCCAGGTGTGCGGGCACTGCCACGGCCAGCGGTTGCCGAACCCGCCGCGGCGGATCGCGCAGTTCATGATCGCCGGCGATCCGTACACCGCGGGCGAAGATCTGTCCCGCGTCACGACGCCGATCACGATCCACACCGAGCTGGCGGGCGCCGACTTCCGCGCGCGCTTCTGGAGGGACGGCACGCCGAGGCTCACGGCGTACGAGTACCAGGGCCTGTTGCTGTCCAAGGGCATGAGCGCTCGACGCTGACGTGCATCTCGTGCCACGACATGCACGGCGGTGATCCGCACGGCATGATCCGGCCCGCGCGGCGCGGCGCCGACAGGTGCCTCCAGTGCCACGCATCGATCGGGCGCGACGTCGCGGCCCACACGCATCACGCCGCGAACAGCGCCGGCAGCGACTGCTACGCCTGCCACATGCCGCCCACCACCTACGGCCTGCTCGCGATCCATCCCAGCCACCGCATCACCAGCCCCGATCCCGCGCGCGCGTGGCGCTACGAGATGCCCGAGGCGTGCACGCTGTGCCACACGAATCGGACGGCGGCATGGGCGGCGGCGGAGGTCGCGCGCCAGTACGGTCACGCGATGCCGGTCGATCGGCCACGCGACCCCTCATTCGACGTCGCGGAGAACATCCGCGCGCTGCTCGGCGGCGACGTCGTCCAGCGTGCGGTGGCGGCGAACGCGCTCGCCCAGGACGCCTCGTACACGACCGATGCCGAGTCGCGTCTGTGGGCGGTGCCGTTCCTGCTCGTCGCGATGGAGGACCGCTACCCCGCGCTGCGGCACTTCGCCTATCGCGGGCTCCTGGCGCTGTGCCGGCGCCCCGCAGCGGGGGATCCGGCGGTCGCGCAGGCGTTCGCGCTTCCCCGTTCGACTATCTTGCCGAGGCGCCGGCGCGCGCGGCGGTGATCGCGCAATGGTGGAACTGGTGGCGGGCGCTCGACACGCGCGCCATACCGCATCCGGGGCCGCGGTGCCGCTCGACCAAGATCTGATGCCGGACCGCGCTCGGGTCGCGGCGCTGGTGGCGCGCCAGGACCCGAGCCTCGTCGCGATCGGCGAGTGACGTGAACACGAAGCGGGGGACGCGAAGCGAGATGTCGCGCGAGGAGTCGCTGGGGCGGACGCATCGCCGCTTCGGCTGGACGGCGCTGCTGGTGTGGATGTTCGGCGGGCTGGTCCTCGAGTTGTTCCACGGCATCAAGCTCGGCCACTACCTGCTCGACCCGCTGCGCCGCGAGCTGTGGACGCTCGCCCACTTCCACGGCGCGTTGCTCTCCGTGGTGAACCTGGCCTATGTCCGCTGGGCGGAGGCGCCGGGGCTCCGGCCGCGACTCGCGTGCGCGCGTCGCGCGCTGATGGCCGGCAGCGTGCTCATGCCGCTCGGGTTCCTGCTCGGCGGGCTCACCCACTACGAAGGCGATCCCGGCCTCGGCATCTTCCTCGCTCCGATCGGGGCGCTGGCACTCGTCTACACGGCCTTCGTGCAGACCCGCGCCGCCTGGTCACCCGCCGCGCCCGACCCCGAGCCGCGCTGACCGCCTCGCGTCGCCGGAGTGCTATCCTGTCGGCACGCTCGCTGGCCGCAGCGATGCTCCCCGCTGCCGCCATCGCACGAGCGCTCAAGATCGAGGTCATCGCGTGGGATTGCCGCTGGCGTGGCGCGAGTTGCGCCTTCGTGGTCACGAGCACCTTCAGGATCGCGTGCTGTTGGATCCGCGCGCCTTCCGGTGGGCGCTGAGCGCCGTCCGTGAAGCGGGTGCACTGAAGGAAGGCCGTCGCCGCGCGGAGATGGCCGCGTGGCGCGCCTCCGTGAAGGTCCCCGCGTACGGAGAGTTCCTGCGCGGCGCCGGGCTCTCGTCCGCGCGCGTTCCGTTCGAGCGGCTCCCGGTGATGAGCAAGGACTCGTACGTGCGCGCCTTCCCGACCGAGCAGCGCTGCGTCGGCGGGAGCTTCCTCGTGCCGGGGTCGCGATCGACGAGTCGTCGGGCTCGACGGGTCGCCCGTACAACTGGGTGCGCGGGATCCACGAGCGCCGCCGCGCGCGCGCCTCGAGATGGCGCGGCTGCTCGAGTGGGGAATCGGCCGTCGCCCGCGGATCGCGATCAACGCATTCAGCATGGGTGCGTGGGCGACCAGGAGTGAACATGGGCGAAGCGCTCGAGCTGTGCGGCGTCGTGAAGTCGACCGGACCGGATCTCGACAAGATCCTCCACACGCTCGAGTTCTTCGGCCCAAAGCCCGGCTACGTGATGTGCGGCTACCCGCCGTTCATGAAGCGCGTGCTCGACGGCATGCGCGAGCGCCGGTTCCGATCGCCGACTACGAGATGCACGCACTCGTCGGCGGCGAGGGCATGAGCGAGGAGCTGCGGCGCTATCTGCTCCAGGGGTTCAAGACGTGCTACAGCGGCTACGGGGCATCCGATCTCGAGCTCGGCATCGCTCCTCGAGACGCCGGAGGCGGTGCGGATCCGCGGCCTGCTGAACGATCTCCCGAGCCTGCGCCACGAGGTGCTTGCGGGCGATCACCGCGTCCCGATGGTGTTCCAGTACAACCCGGTCATGCACTATCTCGAGACCAACGACCGGGACGAGCTGCTCGTGACGCTCAACCACTCGCGCGTCGTGTCGCCGCGCGTCCGCTACAACATCGGCGACGAGGCGCGGCTCACGACGCGACGCGAGCTCCTGGCACGCCTCAAGGCACTCGGGCACGATCCGACCGGCCCGCGCGGCGAGACGATCGACCTCCCCTACCTGCTGCTGTTCGGACGGCGCGACCAGACGATCAGCATCATGGGCGCGAACATCTACGCCGAGGACGTCGAGCGCGTCGTCTACGCGCAGCCCGAGCTGTCGTGCGGGTTCGCGTCGTTCATCTTGTGCGTGGCCGAGGACGATCACACGGTGCACCCACGGCTCAGCGTCGAATGGCACGACGATCGACCGCCGTCGCTGCCGCTCGCGGAGCTGGGCGAGCGCATCCGACACGACCTCGCCGAGATCAACGCCGACTTCCGCCAGTCGCTGAGCGAGGACGCGGACGCGCTGCGCTTCGAGGTCGCGGTCTTCGGGCTGGGGCAGGGACCGTTCGGCGGCGCCACGCGCCGCATCAAGAACCGTTACCTCGAGAAAGGTGCCTTCGTGACGCGCCGGTGGCGGCGATGGATCGCGCCGGCGGTGTTGGTCGCGCTGCCGGCGTGCTCGGCCCTCTTCGGCGGGCACTCCAAGAGCGCAGACGCCCGAAGCGCGCGGTTTCGAGTATTTCCACAACGGAAACTTCGGCTCGCCGCATCAGACGGGAGTTCCGTACGCGCTCGCGGTGGCGGCGATCGAGCACTATCCGGAGCAGTTGGGCGGCGACCGAGACCGCTTCTGCGAGAAGTTTGGGATCGCGTCGCGGCCCGATCGTCCGACCGGGCTCCCGGCCGGATTCGCGCTCGCCCGTGACGGGATCACGGGGCTCGATTTCGTGATGACGAACTGCTCCTTCTGCCACAACGGCGAGGTCAACGGACGGGACATTCCCGGTCTCGGCAGCCGCATGCTGCGACTCAACGAGCTGAACAACGCCGTCGTCGACGTCGTCGGGCCGCGACGACTTCAACGAGAAGACGATGCTGCCGCTCGGTGCGCGCCGCCGCGAAGCGCCAGAAGACGCCGTGGGGCTGGCGCGGCTCGTGGGCCACGAAGGTCGCGATCCGCCGGCTCAAGGAGCGGGCCGCGAGGTGGGAATGCGTTCGGTGGCATGAAGGGCCTGAACGGCGGGCCGGGGCGGAACTCGGCGATCGAGTTCGCCAAGGCCGCGTCCAAGGTGCCGATCGCGCCGCCCTACAGCTACTCGAAGTATCCGGCCGTGTGGGTCTACGGCAAGCGCTCGACCTTCGGCTACGACGGTTCCATCGTCGGGGACCGCGCCATGGCGCTGTCGGCGGTAGAGTTCAACAAGCTCATGCCGCCCAAGGATCTCGTGAAGCGCCGCGACCGATGGGAGAGCGTCTACGCGTACCTCGCTCGCGCTCGAGCCGCCGCGCTACCCGGGCGCGGTGGACAGCGTGCTGGCCGGAAGCGGCCACGAGGTGCTTCGTGGCGCGGTGCTCCGGCTGTCACGGAACCTACGGGCAGCGCGACGAGCCCGACCTCTACGAGGAGAAAGTCGTGCCGTTGTCCACGATCCGGACGGACGGCGACCGCCTGCACTCGATCACGCCGGAGCTGGTGGCGGCGCGGCGGAACGGGCCGCTCGCGCGCTACGTCCACATCGAGCCCACCCCGGGCTACGTGGCGCCGCCGCTCGACGGCATCTGGTGCCGCGCTCCGTATCTGCACAACGGCTCGGTGCCGACGATCGTGGACCTGCTGCGGCCGGCCGAACGAGCGTCCCACCGAGTTCTACGTCGGTGCGGGCACCGACTACGATCTCGATCGCCTGGGACTCGTCTACGCGGAGGACGCCGGCCCCGACGGACGACGGGTTGGACTGCCGCGCCTCTCCGCGCCAGTTCCTCTTCGACACCACGCTGCCGGGAATTTCAACGGCGGGCACGACTTCGGCTCAAGCTCACCCCCGACGAGCGGCGCGCGGTTCTCGAGTACCTGAAGCAGCTCTGAGCGTGGAGCGCGCCGGGACTGCGAGGTTCGGCCGGTGCGTTCGAGCGGCGATCGAAGAGCTTCATCCACCTCGCCCGCGACATCCACCCGGCGGATTCGGCGTGGGTCCGGCCCCTCGACGCGGTGCTCGGGGATTACCTCGACCCGCACCGCAACCCGTTCCATGCGGACGGCGAGGTCGAGCGTTCCTCGTCAGCCGTGACGCGGCGCGACCACGGCCGCGTGATGGCGCACGTGTGGCGGCGACACGCGGCGCTCCACGGCGAGCGCGGTCGGCTACTTCGGGTTCTTCGAGTGCGCCGACGACGCCGACGCCGCGGCCGCGCTCCTCGCCGCCGCCGCCGCGTTCGCGCGCGAGCCGCGGCTGCGATCGCCTGCGCGGCCCGTTCAACATGACCGCGGCCCAGGAGATGGGGATCGTCACCGCAGGGTTCGGTCGACGCCCTGCGGTCGACATGGTGTACACGCCGCCGTGGTATCCGCGGCTGCTCGAGTCGGCGGGGTTCCACGTGTGCTTGCGGATGAGCACGTGGCGGAATCCCGAGCGCCGCGTCCCTCGACGCCGGTGCGCTCCGAGCGGATCGAGAACCTGCCCGTACGCGTGCGCTCGATCCACCGCCACCACCGCGACCACGACATGGAGCTCGTGCGCGAGCTGATCAACGCCGCGTTCCTCGGCAACTGGTGCTTCGTGCCGATCACGCGTGAGGAGTGGTGCCTGCAGGTCGGCGCACTGATCCCGCTGCTCGATCCGAGCTCTCGTGCTGCTCGCCGAGGTCGAGGGCGTCCCCGTCGGCGTCACCCTCGCCGTTCCGGACTTCAACCCCGTTCTCCGACGGCTCGACGGGCGCCTGTTCCACCCCGCGGTGCTGGGGCTGCTGCGACGCCCGATCGGGCCCGACGTCGCGGTCATCCTGTTCGCGGTGCGCAAGCAGTACCAGGGTCTCGGGGTGAGCCGGCGGCTCAACGCCGAGCTGGTGCGCGCGCTGAGGCGCGGCGGCTACCGCGGGCTTGCCATCACCTGGATCGCCGACGGCAACGCCGGCAGCCTGGCCCAGGCGAGCCGCGCTCCGGATGCAGCCGCTGCACGAGCTCATGATGGTCGAGCGGGAGCTGTGATGCTCGATCCGTTGCTCGCGCACCTGCTCGACGCCGCGAGCCGCGCGCCGTCGGCGCACAACACGCAGCCGTGGCGGCTGCGGCGTCCTCCGGCGGGCTCGAGATCGCGCTCGTCCCGGAGCGGATGCTGCCCGTCGCCGACGCGAGCGGGAACGATGCGCTCCACTCGGTCGGCACGGTGCTCGAGAATCTCCTGCTGACGCTGGCGCAGCACGGGCACACCGCACGCTACGACATCGCCGAGCGCGTCGAGGCGGGTCGTCCCGTCGTCACGCTGCGCTGGCAGCCGACCGGCGAGGCGCGGCCGGACCCGACGCTCTACCGCATGATCCCGATCCGGCGCACGTCGCGCCTTGCCTATCGGCGCGATCCGGTTCCGGCCGAGGCGCTGGCCGCGATGCGCGCGGCGGCCGTGCCATGCCGACTCCACGCGATCGACGATCCCGCAGCGCACTCGACGCGCTGCGCCGCCTGGTCGTCGAGGCGACGATCGCGCAGCTCGCCGACTTGGGGCTAGGTCGCGAGCTGTTCGCGTGGCTGCGGTTCTCGCGCCGCGACCCGCGCTGGTACCGCGATGGGCTCAACGCCGCGTGCATGGGATGGAGCGGCGTCGAGGCCGCGGTCGCGCGGCGCGCTGCTCGCGCCGGGAGCGTTACGGGCGCTGTCACGGCTCGGGCTCCACCGGGCACTCGCCTCGGACGTGAACCAGCAGGCGCCGCCCGCACCGGCGATCGGCCTGCTCACGACGTCGGCCGATGGCGTGGCGCCGCGCGTCGAGGCGAGGTCGCGCGCTCCAGCGTGCGTGGCTCACCGCCGCCGCGAAAGGCCTGGTCACGCATCCCCTGAGCGCCGCCGTCGACGTCGAGGCGACGCGTCGCGCGCGCTGACGCTGTTCGGCGTCGCGCCCGACGAACGACCGGTGAATCTGTTCCGGCTCGGGTTCTCGCCGCCGCCCGCGCGCAGCGCGCGACTGCCGGTCGACGAGCTGCTGGAGCCGGTCGCGACGCTGCGGCCGGCGACGGATCAGGAACCGCGCGCGTAGACCCTCCACCCGAAGCCGCGCATCGCGGCGATCACGATTCGGCCATGATCGAGGCGCGCGGGGCGGCAGTGACAAGACGGCGATCGGCGTTATACGGTACGTTCCTCGGCTCGCGGTCCGATTCTGGACGTTCCTCATGGCCACGGAGGTCGTTATGAAGAAGATCCTCACCGAGTTCATCGGAGCGTTCTTTCTCTCGTCCTGACCATCGGCCTCACCGTCACCGCGAGCACGCCGTTCGCGCCGCTCGCGATCGGGTGCTCGCTGATGGTGATGGTCTGCATGGGCGGGCACGTCTCCGGGGGCACTCACTAACCCGGCCGTGTCGCTCGCGGCGATGATGGCGGGCGCCCTGAGCCTCAAGGACTTCGTCGCCTACGTCATCGCGCAGGTGCTTGGGGCGCTCGCAGCCGCGCGGTCGTCGTTCGTGCCGCCACCGGCCTCACGTTCGCGCCGATGCCGGGGCCGGGCGTATCGGGGTCGATCGCCTTGCTCATCGAGGTGCTGTTCACCTTCGCCCTCGCGCTCGTCGTGCTCAACTCCGCGGTGTCAAAGGCCACGAAGGGCAACTCGTTCTACGGGCTCGCCATCGGATTCACCGTCGTGGTCGCGGCGTTCGCCGGTGGGCCGATCTCGGGCGGCGCGTTCAATCCCGCGGTCGGCATCGGTCCGACGCTGGTGCAGGCGGCGCTCGGCGCTGGCGGGGTCGGCCACCTGTGGATCTACATCGTTGGCCCGTGTGTGGGCGGGGCGCTCGCGGTGGCGGTGTTCCGGATGCAGGAAGCGGCGGCCTGACGGGCTACAGCTCGACGTCGTCGCCGTGGCGGATGGTCCCCTCGGCGACGACGCGCGCGTAGACACCCGCCGTGTGATGCGCCTCGCGCACGAGCGTGCGCATGACGCGCGGGTCCGGCGGCAATTCGTCGACCGGTTGCGGTTACCATCACGCAACGTGGGCAGCCGACGACCGGCTCGACGATGGCGTCGCCCATCCGCAAGCGGCGGCCGATCCAATCCAGTTCAGGGTACCCGGTTGCCCCATTCGTCTCGACGAACACACTGGGTCGAAACCGGCGCCGGGTCCCGATCGCAATCGGCGGGTGCCCGCGCAGCGCTCGCGGGGTTGCGGAGGTCAGGATCAGGAGCGGAAACGCGTCGAAGAAATTCCCGTGCCGCATGGCCTTCAGCACGTCGGGTGCGAACGCGCGCATATCGGGCATTGGCTCGCCGGGTTCGAGCCCGAGCACCGCGCGCGTGTCGGTATCGGATCGCCCAGGCTCTTCACGCGCGGGGGCGTTTCGCTGCCGGCCGGGCCGAGGCTGCGTACGGACACGCGGCGGCCGAACAGCGCGGTCATGCGCGGCGCGAAGTCGTCGTCGGTGAGTCCACAGCGTCGAGCCGTCAGGGAGCCGGACCCGAGCCGGCGGCGGCGCCTCGCCCGCCTCGGGCTCGGCCGCGTAGTGCGCGCTGCAGCCGCGGAGCGCGTGCAGCCGCTTCGCGGTCGTGACGCCCTGGCGCTCCTCGTCGTACACCGCCCACCCGCGATCCCCTGGCACGCCCATGCGGCCGACTTGGATCTCGGGCAAGCGCTCGCCGCCCATGCTCTTCACCGGGTAGCGCCACAGCTCCGCGATCGTCCCGATCTTCATGACGAAGACGGTACCTTCGAACTCCGGTCGCGTACAACATGATCACCGGCCAGCTCGCGTCCGGCCGGCCGAGCGTCACGGCCCAGCGCGTGGCCGTCCGTCGCGCCCGCGCATCAGCTGCTCCGATCGCCCTCTCGTGTTCGACGATCCGGTGGCAGTCCGGATCATCGGCCGTGAGGCGGGCGCAAAGGCTCTTCACCAATCCGTACGCCGGCGCGGGCGGCCTCGACCGCTACTGCAGGCGTTCATGGCGGCGCGGAGCCGCATCGCCGAGACGAGCTGGCCGCCGCCGTCAGACGCGGCGTCCACCAGTACGTGATCCTCGGCGCCGGCCTCGACACGTTCGCGTACCGCAATCCGTTTTCGCCGGGAACGCTGCGCGTCTTCGAGGTCGATCACCCGTCGACCCAGGTGTGGAAAGCGCGCCCGCCTGGGCGAGATGGGCATCGCGACCCCGCCGGATCTGACGTTCGGCCCCCATCGACTTCGACCGCCTCACGCTCGCCGAGGGCTCGCCGCCGCGAGGTTCGATCGCCTTCGGCCGGCGTTCTTCTCGTGGCTCGGCGTGACGCACTACCTCGCGGACGAGGTCGTGGCGGCGACGCTCGAGGTTCATCGCATCGACGCCCGCGGGCGGCGGCGGCGTGTTCGACTACCCGGTGACGTGCCGCCCGCGCGAATCTCCTCGCGCGCTGGATCCGCGCCGCCATCATGCGTCGCGTGGCCGCGGCCGGCGAGCCGTGGCGCAGCTCGTTCCGGCCGAGTGAGCTCACCGAGCGATTGAAGGCGATGGGGTTCTCGCGCGTCGAGGATCTCGGCGATCGGGAGATCAACGTCTCGCTACTTCGCGGCGGCCGGAGCGATGGGCTTCGGGTAGGCAGCCTGTCCCGCGTCATGGTGCTGGAGACGGGGCCGTGACGGCTGGCGCGATCATCCTCGAGTGACGCGTGCGGCGAGGGCACGCCCGTGCCGTGCGTCCACCGCCCTACCAGATCTTCACGCGCACCGAGTCGGCGCGGTACATCTTGATCGCCCGGCTTGACGCCGTAACGCGTCGTAGAACTGCGGCAGGTTCGGTGACCGGACCGTTCACGCGCAGGAAGCTCGGGGCGTGGACGTCGGTCTTGACGCGCACCGCGAGGTTCTCCGGGCGCAGCTGGTTCATCCACGCCGAGCGCCCAGCCGATGAAGTAGCGCTGGGACGGCGTGAACCCGCCGATCGACTTGCCGCTCTTGTATTCGTCGGTCTTCGTGAACGCGTCCCAGCCGAGCTGGCATGCCGCCCAGGTCGGCGATGTTCTCGCCCTGCGTGGCGCTCGCCGTTCACGTGCAGGCTGTCGACCGACGACGTAGCCGTCGAACTGCTCGACGATGCTACGCGGCGCGGCGCGTTGAACTCCTTCTCGTCCTGCCGGCGTCCACCAGCTCTTCGAGGTTGCCCTGCTCGTCGAACTGGCGGCCCTGGTCGTCGAAGCCGTGCGTGATCTCGTGGCCGATCGTGCGTGCCGCCGGCGTAGGAGTAGACGATGCGCGTCGTCGACCAGCGAGTCCGGGATGCCGGGCAGGATGAACACCGCCGCCGGCAGCACGATCTCGTTGTTCGACGGGTTGTAGTAGGCGTTGTAGGTCTGCGGCGTCATCTCCCACTCGGTGCGGTCGACCGGCTTGTGGAGCTTGTGCGATGTAGTAGTCGCTCTGCCACTGCGTTGCCGCGGATCGCAGTTGCCCAGGAACGAATGCCCGGTCGACGCTGGTAGCTCGAGTAGTCGCTGCCACTTCGCGGGATAGCCGACCTTCTTCGTCACCGCGTCGAGCTTCTTGCAGCGCCCGCTGCCTTGGTCGGCGTCGCTCATCCAGTCGAGGTTGCTCGATGCGCGTCGCGGAAGGCGTGCGAAGATCTCGTCGGTGAGCTTCTCGTAGCGCGCCTTGGTCGCGCGGCGAGAAGTAGCTGCTGCACATAGAGCTGGCCCAGCGCGTCGCCGAGGTAGCTTCTCCTCCTCGATCGAGCATGCGCTTCCAGCGCGGCCGCTGCTCGGCGGTGCCGTTCAGGATCGTGCCGAAGAAGTGGAAGTTCTCGGCGTCGTAGGCGCGCCGCCGGCTCGGCGGCAGACGGTGGTCGAGAGCTGCCAGCGGCAGGTAGGTCTTCCACTCGTCGAGGCTGCGCGCCTTGAGCGACTTCTCGAGCCTGCTGGAAGAACTCCGGCTGTCCGACGATCGACGCTGTCGACGGCACGAGATGTGCTCGTGCTCGAGGAAGCTCGGCCACGCGGATCGACGGCGTCAGCGTTCGTCATCGCCGGCAACCGACATGGCGTTGTAGTTAGCGCTGCGGATCGCGGAGGTCCTCGAGCTTGCGCGACGCGGCCGCGCAGCTCGGTCTCGAGGAGTGCATGACGGTGTTCGCGTTGGCGCGGGCGCGGGCGCTGTCGTCCCCGAGCAGCTGGAACATCTTGGTGACGTGGACGACGTACTTTCGCTGCGCAGCCGCCGCATGAGCAATACGTA